>OLQI01000057.1_pt1 | contig 116099 bp, 109 predicted proteins | sample 1672171 | NCBI WGS metagenome assembly OLQI01 (sample SAMEA3136655, study PRJEB25190) | human gut metagenome
ATAGGCGACGGAGCCAAATCCCGAAATTCGTCATTGGCTGCCCCGGCACACCTGGGGAAACGCGTCCGCCTTGATTAACTAATTCCCGTCTCAGTCCTTAACCATCTTTCCGCTCTTTTTTGCCGCCTCAATCAACTGCCCCAGCCGCATATTACAGCTACCCACAGGTACATCCGTGCAAATAATTCTCTCGCACTGCTCCATCGCATGGAGAGCTTTTTGAAAGGTCTCTTCGGAGATATCCATAAAAGGCTTTTCTGTTATTACATCTTCCGCCAGAAGTCGTGCCAGACGGTAATCTACATCATTGGTATAAAGAATTCCTGCAACAAACGGCGTATGCTCCTTCTGCAGCTGCCGGAACACAGGAATACCCGTTCCGTTTCCGCAGATCACAAATGTTTTCGCCTCTCCCTCCGGCTTTGGAAGCTCAATACTTCCAAACAGCGGATCAAAAAAGCCATTGTTAATGTCATACAAATCCCGAATCATATTTTCCTCAAAAATATCCTCCGGTCTTCCGAAATGGGAAATGGTGTCTCCTTTTACACAAATGATCTTGTCCGCAATTTTCTGTGCCAGATCGATTTCATGAAGAGACATGATTACTGTAATATGCTTCATTTTTGCCATATCCCGGAGAATGGAAAGCAGATCCAGCTTGTGCTTGATATCAAGGAAAGAAGTCGGCTCATCCAGAATAATAATATCCGGTTCCTGGCAGATGGCACGGGCCAGAAGCACCCTCTGGCGCTGTCCGTCACTGATATTGTTGAAATCCCGGCTTCCAAGCTCCTCTGCGTGCACCGCCCGCATGGCCTCTTCCACCTTCTCCTCATCCTCCCTGGAAAGAAGTCCCAGCCTTCCGGTATAAGGATAACGTCCCGTTGCCACAATATCATGGCAGGTCATCAGCTCCGGCTTCATACGCTCCGTCAGCACCACTGCCATTTTGGTAGAAAGGTCCTTAAAAGAAAAGGAACTAAGATTTTGATCATCGAAATAAACCTTTCCCCCGATAATCTGCAGCTGTCTGGTAATACTCTTCAGAATGGTAGATTTTCCCGAACCATTAGGCCCGATCAAAGTCACGATCTCACCCTTATGAATCCCAATGCAGATGTCATGGATCAGTGCTTTTTTGTTGTATCCCACGGACAGATGGTCCATTTTAAAATAGTAATTTTCCATCCTTAGTTTCCTCTCTTCTTATGCAGCATCATGAAAATAACCACCGGCGCACCGAATATGGAAGTAACGGTACTGATATTCAATTCCAGCGGTGCAAACGCCATTCTGGCGATCAAATCGCACATCATACAAAAAACAGCCCCGCCTAAAAAGGTACCCGGAATGATAATCAGGGGCCTTGAAGTATTAAAGCTTCTTTTCATCAGGAACGGAACCGCGATTCCAACGAAGGAAATCGGTCCTGCAAAAGCGGTAACTGTTGCGGACAAAACGCTGGAAAGCAGGATCAGGGCCACCCTAAAAAAGCGGATATTTACGCCCATGCTCTGTGCATAGGCCTCTCCTAACTGATAAGCTCCGATTGGTTTTGACAAAAGGAACGTCAGGATCAGCGTAATCCCTACGACTGCAAAAGAAATATACACATTGCTCCAGCTCATACCAGAAAAGCTTCCCTGTGACCAGCCGTGAAGATTGACAATATCAGAGTCATCTGCAAAGGTAATAACAAAATCCGTTACCGCAGAACAGATATAGCCGATCATAATTCCGGCAACCAGAAGGGTAGCCATGTGCTTCACCCTCTTTGAAATCAGAAGGATAAATCCAATGGAAATCAGGGAGCCGATAAAAGCCGCAATGATCAGGGTATAAGAGGTAACCGTTGCCGCTCTTCCAAGATAATAGATCATAGTAAGGGCCACCACCATTTTTGCCCCGGAGGAAATACCAAGTACGAATGGTCCCGCAATAGGGTTTTCAAAAAAGGTCTGCAGCAGAAAGCCGGACAAAGACAGAGCGCCGCCCAGAATCGCTGCCATCAGGATTCGGGGCAGGCGGATTTTCCAGATAATGCTGTATTCCTTTGTATCTGTTACTTTTTTCAAAAGAATATCTATGATCTCCGACAGGGAAATATGGACGTTTCCGGTGTTGATGTTCAGCACTGTGATCAGTCCGAATGCCAGGATCAGAAGAATGAACACCAGGGCATAGCGGGATCTTCTTTTGAAATTTTCCATGTGGAAGCTGGTTCCACCAGGTTGTTTACTCATTCTAGGTTTACTCCATTTGTGTTTTATTATGGGAAAGCGGACCACTTTACAGAAGTCCGCTTAAAAATCAGTTCAATTTGTGCAGGAAGGTCATATCCTCCTCGCTGCCGCCTGTGAGCATCAGGTTAAAATCATTGATCAGCTCGCCGATGGTATCCGTATGCTGATACATGGAATTATCGGTGATCCATACATTTCCATCCTTTACTGCCTTGAAATCAGCCAGAAGACTGTCCTTAGCCAGAAGGTCGTCAAGGCTCTTTACAGAGGCATCAATGCTGGTATTGTAGATCAGATAATCTGCATCCACAGCAGTGTTGTAAAACTCTTCCATTGTGATGGAAACAGAGGTTTTGCCGCTGTCATCCTGAAGGTCTGCAAATGCATTTCGCCCGCCTGCAATGTCGATCATGCTGGAAATGTAATCTTTGGGATTTCGGACAACCGGGGAACCGCTGGTGTTGATATAGAAAAATGCCACGGTTTTCTCTGTGTTGGTGAAATCCTTTAATTTCTCAATGATCTGCGCCTGACTGTCAAAGAAAGCGGCTGCTTCCTCTTCCTTGTTCATCATAGCTCCGTAAAGCTTGATCCACTCCGTACGGCCAAGAGGCTGGCTCTCATAGCTGGAGCGGTCAATCAATACAGGAATCCCAAGAGTTTCGATCATTTCCTGCACCTTTGGTGCATGGAGGATCATGGTAGATTCAATTGCAAGATCACAGTCCTCTCCTACCAGAAGCTCATAATCCGGTTCATCATATTTGCCTGCGAAGGTCATGTCACCGGAATTAATGGCATCTGCAGCTGACTGGATATACCAGCCGGAAGCATCCAGTCCGGATAATTTGATGGAACCTACCGCGCCGATGGCATCAAACAATGCCATTGGGGAAGTAGCTGCCATGTAGATCGTATCCAGTGGCTGATAAAGTACCTGAATACTGTCATCCAGACCATCCGGTGCATCCATTCCTTCCGGTACTACAAGGTACTGTGCATCATCATGGACATCCAGAAGCTTATAGCCATCATTATAGTAATACACATCAAAGCATTCTGCAAAGGACAGCTCCATGGTGGACTGGTAAGTAAGTCCCGGAAGGTCTGGTGCTGTATGGTCAGAGGAAGTGTCCACGGAAGCATCTGTTTCAGATACTTCCGTATTTTCTTCTGCCCATACAGGAGTTACTGCTGTAAAAGTCATCACAGCTGCTGCAAAAATGCCAAGAATCCGGTATTTCAGCTTTTTATCGTACATAGTTTTCTCCTGTGGCTTATGCCTCTTCATCTGTTTCAGTGAAAATTGCCTGGAATGCTTTTGTCCATTCTGCTTTTGCATCCTCATCCTCTTCGTCTGCAGAACGGTCAATAATAAACGGAATCTTCAGGGTTGCATACTTCGCTGCCATATCCTTCAGTGCTTCCAGCTTTTCTTCTGTTTCTGTTTCCTCTGCCGGAAGAATATCGGATGGAAGGATGGCAAGATTGCACTGGCTCTTAACAAGCTCTTTATAGTCGGTGTCATCGTATTTGCCTGCGAAGGATACAGAGCCATTCTCTAATGCTGCAGTGAGACTGTCAGAGGTTACCTCGTCTTTTTCCAGGCCAAGGCTGGTGATCTTGTCAGTAAGACCAAGCTCATCCAGGAGGTTAAGGGCACCCTCAGATGCAACGTAAACGCTTTCAACCGGTTTTTGGATCAGGATTACGTCTTTATCAAGACCTGCAGGGATCACTGCACCTTCTGGCACGATCAGATATTTGATAACATTGCCTGTGTAAAGCTTCTCAGAAGCGGATGCATCTTTATCTTCTGCCGCTGTGGCTTCCTTAGAATCTGCAGTTTCCGGTTTTCTTGCAGTGTCTGCGGTCATGTCAACCTCAAACAGGGTGATGCCTTTTGCATAGTTATACAGTTTAAAGTATTTTGCATGCTCAAGCTTGGTTTCATCCTTGTACTCAAGACCTGTGATCTCCGGTGCACTTTCATCCAGCTTCTTGTTTCCTGTGGAAAGCATACTGTTCTCATCTGCCGGATTTTCCTTGTCTGTTTTTTTCGGATCGCTTGCACCCTTTAATGCAGCATAAATGGTGTAAGTAATCTCATGAGCCTGAGACATTCTGGTGGTCATACCGATGATGGTATTGTTCTGGTTTAATGCAATCGGAATGGTGAAGGTGGAGGTACCGCCTCCGCAGGATCCGTAATAGGTGTTGCCGTTTGCCTTTACATATCCGTAATATTCACTGCTGAATACAATTGTTGCATAAGCTTTTCCGCCGGTTACAGTAATCTTATTACAGGAAATACTTACCTTACCGGTACCGCCGGACCAGGAGAAGCTGTCTGGTGTGTAGGTTCCGTCTGCCAGTGTGGTGGAGCTGTTTACAGAGGAAGTTCCGCCGCTAAGGTCAGAGTCGTACTTGGACTCCTTGTCAGGATTTGCATCCGGTGTAGGAGTTGGAGTCGGTGTTTCGGTTGGGGTTGGAGTGCCTGTTGGAGCAACACTTGGTGTTGGTGTGGCATCCGGTTTCTGGGTGTCGTCTTTGATCTCACCAATCTTATTTAAGGTAGCAGACTCAAAGGTCAGGGTTCTGTCATACCAGCTCTGGGTTCTGTGGGAAAATGCAGCAACTGCAAGTCCTTTGTCCAGGGATGTTACCGGAATCTCATAGGTATATTTGCCGTTTGCATTTACGGTATATGGAACCCATTTGGAGGAATCTGCTTTTGCAGCCTGCTCGCTGGTTCCCACATAGAGATAATCGTATCCGGTACCGCTTAAGGTAAGGACTGCGGTCATTTTTCCGTTTTTGGAAGTGAGGGTGCAGTCTACTACGCGGAACATGGTGGAACTGGAAGTTACATTTACATTGTAGATTCCGTTGTCACATGTGCCGGATGGAATCTTGGTTGGCTCTGGTGTGGAAGTTGGCTCTGGAGTCGCGGTCGGAGCCGGAGTCTCACTTGGAGCCGGGGTAGCGGTTGGTTCCGGTGTTACCTCTGGCTCTTCGCCATATCCTGGAACTGCCGGAACACTGATGGTAAGAATGCCTTTTTCATACCAGTGCTGGCTCTTTTTGGAGTGCGGAACGACTGCAAGAGTGGTCACATCCTTGCTTGCCGGGATTTCGAAAGTGTATGTATAACCTCCTGCAGCATTTTCTTCGCCGCGAACGGCTTTGGTCTCTTTATCTGCATCGCTGGAACTTCCGAAGTAGATCATGTCATAATTCTGCTTCTCTGTGGAAAGAGTTACGATATATTTGTCACCCTCTAATTTTACAGTGGAACCAGTGATCACGAACATGGCAAATTCGTTGCCGTCTTCTTTTACCAGCTTAATACCTGCGTCCTTAATCTCGTTGTCTGGGGAATCCGGTGTAGCGGTTGGCTCCGGGGTCTCGCCTGGAGTAGGAGTTACGGTTGGTTCTGGTGTTACCTCTGGCTCCTGGCCGTATCCTGGAACTGCCGGAACACTGATGGTAAGAATGCCTTTTTCATACCAGTGCTGGCTCTTCTTGGAATGAGGTACTACAGAAACAGTCTGTGTCTCCTTGCTTGCAGGAACTTCGAAAGTGTATGTATAGCCGCCTGCTGCATTCTCTACGCCGTGGACAGCTTTTGTCTCTTTATCTGCATCGCTGGAACTTCCGAAGTAAATCATGTCATAGTTCTGCTTCTCTGTGGAAAGGGTTACGATGTATTTGTCGCCCTCTAATTTTACAGTAGAACCAGTGATCACGAACATGGCAAATTCGTTGCCGTCTTCTTTTACCAGCTTGATGCCAGCGTCCTTGATCTCGTTGTCAGAGGCTGCCGGAGTCTCGGTTGGAATTGGTGTGGCGGTAAGCTCTGGAGTTGCGGTTGGCTCCGGAGTTGCGGTTGGTTCTGGTGTGGCAGTTGGTTCCGGGGCTTTCATTCCTGGAACGTTTAGCTTCAGATCCTGGGTCGTATACCATGCATTATTTTTTACAGAATGGGGAACCAGATAAATGGTCTGAGCTTCTGCCTTTGCATCAATTTCGAAAACGAAGGTATATCCGGTTTCTGTCTCTGTTCCTGCGATTGCATTGGCATCCATCACAGATGCAGCATCTTCTTTATGTCCAAGGTAAATCTTATTGTAGTTCTTTCCGTTAGAAGTCAGGGTTATTTTAATTTTATCACCCTTTAATTCTGCAGAGGAGCTTGCAATTTTGAACATTTTGTAAGCAGTATCATCTGCTTTATCAATGGTCATGTTTGAGCCGTCTTCTTTTAAATCCTCTGGCATGGTATAAGTGGCAATCCCATTGCCGGAAGCTTCTTCTGCAGCCGGAGCTTCTGTTACAGCTGCGTCTTCTGCTGGCTGAGCAGCAGTCTCTTCTTTGGCATCCTCTGTCTGTGCTGGCGCTTCTGTAACAGAAACCTCAGCAGTTTCTGTCTGCTCCGGAGTCTCTGTAGGTGCCGTGGTCTCTTCCGGAGCAGTTGTTTCTGCCTTCTCTTCCTGTGCAGGAGCAGTCTCCTCTTTCGGAGCTTCTGTCACAACAGCTTCTTCCGCCGGAGTTACCGTAACCTGTACGCCTGTACTCTCACTTTCTGCCTGTGTAAGGGCAGCCGGAGTGACGGTCATTGCCACAGAAAGAAACAGTGCCAGAAAGCGTTTTGAATTTCTTTTCATTTTTCTCCCTCGATTCTTTTATGGTTATCTTCTGGTATTGTTGCCTGAATAAATCAAAGACTGCCTCAGAGTATTCGGAAAATTCCAGAAAACTCTTCTAATGCAAAAAAATGCCCGCTCCCATAAGGGAACAGGCACCAGAAATCAATATATCCCATAGTCGAAATATATGCTACATGAGAATGAAGTGCTTTCCTCGGAAGCTTTCATTAACGAATTCAGCAGGTTTCCTGACTTACAGATCAATACGAAATCCAGCCTTCTCAGCAACGCATTGCCAATGGCATCTTCGGATTTCATTCCCTGTTTACAGTGACCGGATCGCTCAGGATTTGCACCTGATTCCCTCTTAGCCAGCAGATTCTTTTTTCTGCAAAGGCACTGAAAACGGATTTATTCAATTCATTTCATTATAGCAGACTATTATACTGAAATCAATAGGTTGCCAAGGCACTTTCTACCTGACAGCCTACAATTTGTTACTGTTCACTCCGTGCCCAGTAACTACAATTTAACATATATTTTAAATTATTGTGCGGGAAATACGCAACATCGCTTTACTGTTTATACTGACTATACCCAACCTCTTCTGTGCGGAGCAGGTTTCCCGCCTCATCATACACGCTGCGGTAGGTTTTGCAGGTGTTGGGATTGGAATGTTCGGTGGTGATTTCTACGGTATTGTTGTTCTCCTTTGTCCCGTAGAGGGATACGGTTACGGACTCTTCCGCCTCGTCATAAACGGCAGAGATCTTAATGGGATAAGAGGTATTGTTCTGGAAGCGGAAATCCTGGCTTCCGTAAACAACTGCTGCATCTAATCCGTCATCCACATAGTCAATACGCGCTGCATGGTTATGGCGTTCTACGATGGAAAGATCCGCCTGCAGGCACGCCATAAACAAGGTGGTGGACACCTGGCAGATTCCGCCGCCGATATCCTGGGCGTGCTCGCCGCCTACGATTACCGTCGCTTCCTTATAGCCCCGCTCTTCTGTTCTGGGACCTAAGGTATCATTGTAGGAAAAAGTCTGTCCCGGCTGCAGTTCCACCCCATCGCATGCTTCTACTGCAAGCTTCAGATTGGTGATCCGGTTCTCGGTACCGCCGCCGTAAGTGGTATAGGTTCCAAGAAGGTTCAGATAAGGCAGAGCCTCAATTTCCTCAGTGGAAACCTCTGGCAGAGTGATTTCAAGCGGAATGGTGATTACCAGTCCCTCTCTTGCCCGGTCAAGCCTGTTCTGTGCGGCTTCCACATCAAAGGAAATGCCCGTCACAGCAGGAATGATCTCGTTGTTTTCTCCGAGAGAAGCATCTGTGGCCTCTGTATGTACCTGCTCATAATAAGCTTCCATGTCAAAAGCTTCCGGCAGAGTTTCCATAGTCGGACATTCAATCACGGTCTCGTAATCTTCCCGGGAAATGGCACTTAGAATCTCTTTTTTCAGAGCGTCCAGATCCGGTCCAATTCCGGTAACGCCTTTCGTAATCACAAGACTGGTATCTGTGAGCTCACAGGAGGTCTGGATGGTAGTAGAACCATTCTGGATCCCGGCTGCATCCAGCACCGCATCTAAATCATCCTGGTTGCGCACAGTAGGCAGAAGGGTCAGTTCTTCCTTCGTCTTGCTGTTCATAAGCTGGATGCGGTCTGTCCCGTGAGTGATCCAGGAGCCATGTCCAAGAGAATAAGCACTTGCCACAACTGCTTTCACATCCAGGCTCAGCGCCGGATAAATGGACACCTTAAACTCCTGTCCGTTCAGAGTGACCGTCATCTGCTTGTCCTGATAATTTTTCTGGAAATCCTCTGTAATGGCGATGATGGCTTCCTCTTCGGTCATTCCCTGGATGGCAATGCCGTTTACTTTCAGCTTTGTCCAGATCACATTGTCTGTAAGAAAATGGCACCACAGACAGTATGCGCCCACAAGAAGCACGAAGAAGATCAGAACCTTGGTCAGGGTGTTTTTCATTTGTTTGTTCATATGATAGTTTTACCTTTGGCTTACTTTTTTAGAGCAGCGGGGTAAAAAAACATGTCCTGTTTCCAGTATGACACGCAGCACCTACCTGCTCCACTTTTGCCAAGATTGTATCATTATCACAGTCAATAGTCAATGATTTCACGTACTGAACATGGCCGGAGGTAAGTCCTTTGGTCCACAGCTCGTTTCGGCTGCGGCTCCAGTAGGTCATTTTTCCCAGTTTCAAAGTGGTAAGATAGGCCTCTTCATTCATATAGGCAAGCATCAGAACCTGGTCTGTCTTGTAATCCTGGACAATGACCGGAACCATGCCGTCACTGTTCAGCTTGAAATCAGACCAGGACAGTTTGCTTTTTAAATTTTCCATGTAAAAATACTCCTTTTACAAGCTTCCCTTTGTGGAAAGCACGTCTGTAATGCGGGGGTCAAACGCTACCGCCATGTCCAGGGCTTTGGCGAAGCTTTTGAACATAGCTTCTGCCATATGGTGGTTATTTCCCGGGGTAAGAACCTTAATGTGAAGATTCATGGACGCAGTGTAGGAAACCGCATAAAAAAATTCCTTTACCATTTCTGTGGACATATCGCCAATCTTTTCGCTTGTGAACTCTCCGTCAAAGGAAAGATAGGGACGTCCTCCAAGATCCACTGCGCAGAGCACCAGGCACTCATCCATAGGAAGAATGCAGCTTCCGTAGCGGCGGATTCCCTTCTTGTCTCCCACTGCTTCTTTAATGGCAGTGCCAAGGACGATTCCCGTGTCCTCGATGGTGTGGTGATCGTCCACCTGAAGATCCCCTTTCACCTTCACATCCAGGTCAAACAGTCCGTGGCGGGCAAAGCCGTCCAGCATGTGGTCAAAAAATCCTACACCAGTGTCCAGGCTGCTTTTGCCGCTTCCGTCCAATCCCAGCTTTAGGGAAATCTGGGTTTCTTTTGTGTTTCGTGTTACCTGGGCCTCTCTTGTCATGGCTCCTCCTTTTTGTCCTCATCCTCAAAACGGACTGCAATGGAATTTGCATGTGCGGTCAGCTGCTCGGAGGTGGCAAACTGGATGATATCCTTGTGGATTTCTTTCAGTGCAGATCTGGAATAATATACAATGCTGGATTTCTTAATAAAATCATCCACAGAAAGTGCGGAGAAGAATTTGGCAGTTCCGTTGGTTGGAAGTACGTGGTTCGGCCCTGCAAAATAATCGCCCAGGGGCTCGGAGCTGTACTCACCGATAAAGATAGCGCCTGCGTTTCGCACCTTCATCATCACCTCGAAGGCATTCTTGGTCACGATCTCCATATGCTCGGATGCGATCTCATTAGCCGCATCAATGGCTTCATCCATATCCTCTGCAATGAGAATGTATCCGAAATTCTCCAGGGATTTCTCAATGATCTCTCTTCTGGAGAGAACCTTCAGATAGCCATCAATCTCTTTCTCCACATTCTGCGCCAGCTCAGTGCTGGTGGTAATGAGGATTGCAGAAGCCATCTCGTCGTGCTCTGCCTGGGAAAGAAGGTCAGCTGCAACATAGTGTGGGTTGGCAGTCTCATCTGCAAGAACCAGGATCTCACTTGGTCCTGCGATAGAATCAATGCTGACATGGCCGTAAACGGCTTTCTTTGCCAGTGCTACGAAAATATTTCCAGGTCCCACGATCTTGTCTACTTTCGGGATGCTGGCAGTACCGTAGGCAAGTGCGCCGATAGCCTGTGCGCCGCCCACCTTGTAGATCTCGTCAGCGCCGGCTTCCTTGGCTGCAACTAATGTAGAAGGATTCACCTTTCCGTCTTTTCCCGGAGGGGTGGTCATTACAATGTGGGGCACTCCTGCAACCTTGGCAGGCACAATGTTCATAAGAACGGAAGAAGGATAAACTGCCTTTCCTCCTGGAACGTAAACGCCTACACGGTTCAGAGGAGTTACCTTCTGGCCCAGCATGGTGCCGTTCTCTGTGCTTGTAAACCAGCTGTTCTGGCGCTGTTTCTCGTGGTAGCTGCGGATGTTTACAAGAGCCTTGCGGATGACTTCCAGTAAGGAAGCGTCCACTGCCTCATAGGCCTCCTGGATTTCCGCTTCGGTTACACGGATGGTGTCTGCGGTAACCTCTACCTTATCAAATTCCTTTGTATAGGAGAACAGGGCTTCGTCTCCTTTTTCCTTCACATTGGCAAGAATGTCTGCAACAGCTGCTTCAAATTTGCCATAATTGTTTGGGCTTCTTTTTAACAGATTTTCCAGAATATCTTTTGTAGATTCCTTTGTTAATCTTACTGTACGCATTTTACTTCGTCTCTCTTTCTGTCTGTAACTGACTTTCCAATATGATCATATCGCTGGCTTGCGACTTTTTTCTTTAAATCACTTCTCTCAGCTCTTCGATCAGCTTGCTGATCCGCTCGTTTTCCATTTTCATGCTTACCTGGTTCACTACCATTCTGGCAGAAAGAGGGCAAACCTCCTCCAGAACCTTCAGGCCGTTCTCACGAAGGGTGCTTCCGGTCTCCACAATGTCCACGATCACCTCGGAAAGCCCTACAATAGGAGCAAGCTCAATGGAACCGTTCAGTTTAATGATCTCAACCGTCTGGTGCTTTTTGTTATAGAAATAATCCTTGGCAATATTTGGATACTTGGTTGCCACGCGGATGAGCTGGTTGGATGCAAGAAGGGGCTTTGCGCTCTCCGGTCCGCACACGCACATGCGGCAGGCACCAAAGCCAAGGTCCATCACCTCATAAAGCTTCCGTCCCTCTTCTAATATGGTATCCTTGCCTACGATTCCAATATCCGCTGCGCCGTATTCCACATAGGTGGGCACATCCGGTCCCTTTGCAAGGAAAAAACGCATTTTCAGTTCTTCGTTTACAAAGATCAGTTTACGGGAGTCTTTGTCTTTCATCTCCTCACAGGTGATTCCTGTTTTTTCCAGCAGAGCAAGGGTCTTGTCTGCAAGTCTTCCCTTGGTAAGGGCAAAAGTCAGATATCTCATAATTCCACCTCACATACCTTCGTTACTTTCTCCGGGCGAAGGGCTACGTTCTTGCCCTGGGCGCGAAGTTCTTTGGCTTCCTTGATTGCCTGGATCCGGTTCTCCTTGCGGTAAGTGATCACGGTCACGTCATCCGGGTCTTCCATTTCCAGCTTCTGTCTGGAAAGTGCCATAAGAAGGTTGTCTACCACAATGGCAAATCCAATGGAAGCTGCCGGCTTACCGAAATGCTTCATCAGCTGGTTGTAGCGGCCTCCCTTGATCAGAGGCTCTCCTGTGCCGTAGGTGTAAGCCTGGAAAATAATTCCGGTATAATAATGATATTTGCTGAGCATGGCAAAATCAAAGGTAATATACTTCTCATAACCATAAACCTTAAGAAGCTCATAAATTTCTTCTAAGCGTGCCACTGCCTTTAAAGCCTGCGGGTTATCGGTCAGGGCTTTGGCCTTCTCAAGAACCTCTGCGGAACCGAACATCTGAGGAAGCTGGGAAAGAACCTTCGCAAGGGATTTGTCCATCTTCTTGCTCTTAACAAGCTCTTCCACGCCGAAATAATTCTTCTGGGAAATCAGTTCCCGAAGCTCTTCTTCCTCTTCCTGGCTCATTCCGGTCTGGGCAAAAATGGCCTTATAGTAATCTACTTGGCCTACGCTTACCTGGAATTCTGTCAGACCAGCAGTCAGAAGGCACTCTACAGTCATGGCGAGAATCTCTGCATCTGCCTCCGGGGAATCATCTCCCATGCGTTCCACGCCCATCTGTGTGGTCTCTTTGAGTCTGCCGCGGAAGCTGGAATTGTTGATGAAGGTGTTGCCTGTGTAGCAAAGGCTTACCACTTCCTTCTCCGGGTTAAAATAGGTGGCACAGGCTCTGGATACGGACGGGGTGAAGTCCGGGCGAAGCACCAGGGTATTGCCCTCTCTGTCAAAAAATTTATAAAGATCCCTGGAGGGAATGGTTCCCACTTCCTTGCTGAATACTTCGAAATATTCAAAGGTGGGAGTCTCTATATCTTCAAATCCATACTGATGGAATACGTGGTGAAGCTTCTCCTGAAGCCTGCGCTTTCGGCTGCATTCCTGACTGTAAATGTCCCGTACTCCTTCCGGCGTATGAAAAATCCTCTGCATATCATATTCCTCCATGTTGTTTCTTAGTTGTAACTGCGATAATGCCACAGTTCTTCTTTGTTTTCTTTTGTGGTGGATAACAGGGAAAATCGATTGTCAGTTCCCGATGTTTTCGTAGTTTGTTAATCTATAGACACTTTACTACGCTACCACGATAATACAAAATCAATGTTGATTATAGTAGAATCAAGTGAGAATGTCAAGATATTGTTTCGTCCCGTTACCGGCAGGTCGTGCCGATGTTACCTATGAACAGTAACGCCGATGTTACTGTTCACGATCTGCCCGGTAACTTTATTGGCATTATCGTCTCTCCAGATCCAGCTTAATCCCCTCCAGATAAGGCACCAGCACCCCGCCCTTTTTCGGCAGATAAAATTCTTCGGTCAGTTCTTCCTTCCGGAAACTCTTTCGCCCGCCCTCTTCCATCCTTTTCCAGAAGCCCATCAGCTCCCGGAAGGTCAGATAGTAGAATTCATTTAAATAGCTGAAAAATATAAGAAAAAATGCCACGCCGTTCTGTTTTTCAAAGTCCTCCATAAATTTCACCTGATGGGGGTGGATATTTGCCAGAGGAAACGTCTGGGCGCTGCATTCTTTTGCGTCAAAGCAGACAGGAATTCCCTGTACTGCACCTATGTAGTCAACGGTACTTCGCTGGTCAAAGTAGGCCAGGGTAATGTGACGGCTGTCCTTGTCCATGCGTACCGGAGTGATGGGGGTCGGGATCTTCTGCACAAGGGCAAGTCCCTTTTCCCTGTATTGTTCGTTGGTTCTGTTTACCAGGTCCTCCAGGGTAGAACCCCGGAGGCCTCGGCTGTTCCATGTGGCCATGGTTACGGCTCCTCGTAGCCAAGAAGCTTGATAGACGGATAATATCTTACAATCGCTTTTCCCACGATCTGGTCAAACCGCACGAAGGTGTTGGTCCAGAAACGGGAATCCTTGGAGTTGTTTCGGTTGTCTCCCAGCATAAAATAGCAGTTGTCGGGAACAGTATAGGGTCCGTAGCTGCCTCGCATTTTCTCCGGGATAAAGGAGTCATCAAGAGGCGTCTCAGATCCGTCGATGTACACCTTTCCGTCCTTGATCTCAACGGTTTCTCCCGGAAGACCGATCACACGCTTAATGAAAAGCTGGCTCTCGTCATCCGGATACTTGAATATTACAATGTCAAAACGTTCCGGATCTTTGGTCTTCTTGGAAATCTCATGTCCGAACAGATCCAGGTTGATTCCGTAAGCAAGACGGAAGCCGAAAATACGGTCTCCGGTCATAATTGTTTTCTCCATGGACTCAGAAGGAATTTTCGCGTTGATCAGTACCACATTGTTGACCACCAGGACCACTGCCACTACAATGATGATCATTTTTACATAGTCCCATACTTCATGCCAGATTTTCATATGATTTATTCTCCTCTACGTGTTCCTCTTTCAGGATATTTTGAAACTGCCGGGGCAAAGGTGCTGTAAATTCTCTGCCGGACAGATAGGAAAGCCGCCCGGGAATTTCCGGGATCTCCAGTCTGTATGCATGGAGCAGCTGGGATTTCAGGCCATATTTCTTACGGTACTCCTCGTTAAAGGCGCGGGAGCCGTACTTGTAATCTCCCACAAGAGGGTGGCCGGTTCCAGAAAGGTGGGCCCTGATCTGATGGGTCCGTCCTGTGATCAGCTCCACCTCAAGAAGGGTGACGCTTCCGTTATCCCCAAGGGGACGGTATCTGGTCTCAATGGGAAGTGCTCCAGGGGTTTCTTTTTCCTGTACTGTTACTTTATTACATTTTTCGTCTTTATGCAAATAACCTTTGATATATTTTTCGTTTTTTATGACGCCCTTTACCAGACAGCGGTAAAACTTGTGAAGGCTTCTGTCGTGGAAAAGGCCAGAGAGCTCCTGCAGCCCGGCAAGGGTTTTGCCCGCTGCCACAATTCCGCTGGTATTTCGGTCCAGGCGGTTGCACACGGACGGGCGGAAGGTGTGAAGGGAAGCTTCTGTCACAGCTCCCTCCTCTAAGAGATATCCGGTGAGGTATTCCACCATGGACGGCTCCTTATCATCCGCAGGCTGGGAAAGCATGCCTGCAGGCTTGTTGATGAGAAGCACATTTTCGTCCTCGTATACAATCTCAAGCTTCTGGTGCGCCCTTGCCACCTTTTCCTCACTGCCGGAAAATTTTTCAAAGGTTTCATCGGAAAGGAACAGCTTCACATGGTCGCCGGAAGAAAGCTTCTCATTGCCTGTGGCTTTCCCTCCGTTTAAGGTGATGTTCTTCTTGCGGAGCATTTTGTAAAAAAAGCTTTTGGGCGCTTCCCGAAGAAGCTTCCCAAGATACTTGTCAAAACGCTGTCCCGCTTCGTTTTCGTTAATGATAAATTCTTTCATGGGAGTCCCCTTTAAATGCAAAGATTCAGGATCACATGTTTTACCATATCATCTCTTGTAAAGTCCGGATATCTGGGATCCGGGGTGAATTTAAGCCCTTCTTCTAAGGAATCCTTGTGGGCGTTCATGGAATCCAGGCGCTCCAGAAACGGCCGGAGCTCGCTAAGGATCTTCACATCTACCTTGTAGCCGTTCTTGCGCACAAGCTTCTGGGCCTCTTCTGCCATAAAACCTGTGTCAGCCTTGGGATCGCTGGTGTAGCCCACCACTGTATTGCCGCACACGGCGATGGCGTCGATGGCACATTTCTTCTCGTAGAAAGTCATGTACATCTCATATGCCATCACAAGGTCTCCCTGATGGGCATGGATCTTCTTGTATACAGCAGGGTTCACAGGCTTGGCAAGCATGACCATGATCACGTCTACCACAGCCTTGCAGCCGGGAAGGGAGCCCACCAGGGCAATGATGGTCCAGATGGTGTTCCTTGTGCCAAGGTAGATCCACATGCTGATAAAAATAAATAAGGGTACGCCAAGCAAAATGGCAGCAATGATGATCCTGCGCTTCCGCTCACGCTTCAGATACCCGAATTCTCCTTTGTTTGTCTGCATTAATTTCATGAAAACACTCCTATTTCTGCTTTTTTCTTGTGTGGTTATTACGGATGGTTTTCTTTCTGCCGGAAGAGACATGTCCCTGCTGGTGCCCGAAACGGGATTTCTCACCGGATGCTTTCTCATGTCCCTCTCTGATTGGACGGATCAGGCACTTCTCTCCATAGCCTACCAGGTCCATGCGCCCTGCAATCTTCAATCCCTCCAGAACCAGCTCCCGGTTGGCAGGATTCTTATACTGCATAAGGGCACGCTGAATGGATTTCTCATGGGCGTTCTTAGGCACGTAAACCTTCTCCCCGGTAAGGGGATGGATTCCGGTGTAATACATGCAAGTGGACAAGGTGGACGGGGTGGGATAAAAATCCTGTACCTGTTCCGGGGTAAATCCAAGATCCCGCACATATTCTGCCAGCTTTACCGCCTCCTTCATGGTACAGCCAGGATGAGAGGACATAAAATAGGGAACTGCAAACTGCTGCAGCCCGGCGCTTTTGGTAGCCTTGTCAAATTCCTTCAGGAACTTCTGGTAAACCTCATGGGAAGGCTTGCCCATGTATTTCAGAACCTGGTCAGAAACATGCTCCGGTGCCACGCGAAGCTGTCCGCTTACGTGATACCGTGCAAGCTCATTGAGAAAGGTCTTGTCCGGATCTGCAAGAACGTAGTCAAAACGCACGCCGGAACGGACGAATACTTTCTTTACTTTAGGAACAGCACGGAGCTTCCGAAGCAGGGAAACGTAATCCTTATGGTCTGCGGTCAGATTCTTGCAGGGCGTTGGGAAAAGACAGTGCCGGTTCTTGCACACGCCCTTGGTCAGCTGTTTCTGACAGGATGGCTGGCGGAAATCTGCGGTAGGTCCGCCTACATCATGAATATAACCCTTGAAATCCTTATCCTGGGTCATATGAAACGCTTCTTTGAGAATGGATTCATGGCTTCTGGTCTGCAGGATCCTTCCCTGATGGAAGGTGAGGGCGCAGAAGCTGCAGCTTCCAAAACAGCCCCGGTTGCTGGTGAGGCTGAATTTGATCTCCTCCAATGCAGGAATGCCGCCGTCCTTCTCGTACATGGGGTGATACTGCCCGGTATAGGGAAGGTCGTACACATCGTCCATCTCATCCTGGGTAAGGGGAAGAGCTGGAGGATTCTGGATCACATAGCCTTTGTTTCCGTAGGACTCTGCCATGGTGGCTGCTGTGAATGGGTCTGTGTTCTGATACTGGATGGCAAAGCTTCTGGCATAGGCCATTTTGTCCTCTTTCACTTCCTCGAAGGAAGGAAGAACAACAGGCTGGTAGGTGCGGGAAAGGTCTTTACACTTGTACACCGTTCCTGCCACATAAGTGATCTCCTCCACAGGAATGCCGCTGTCCAGGGCTTCTGCAATCTCGATAATGGAGTGCTCGCCCATTCCGTAGGAAATCAGATCTGCGCCAGAATCCATAAGAATGCTGTGCTTCACTTTATTTTCCCAGTAGTCGTAGTGGGCCATTCGCCTTAAGCTGGCTTCAATCCCGCCGAGAATAATGGGTGTCTTCTTATAGGTCTGGCGGATCAGGTTGCTGTATACGATCACGGCGCGGTCCGGGCGAAGTCCCATCTTCCCGCCGGGGGAATAGGAATCCTTCTGGCGATGCTTGCGGGCAACGGTGTAGTGGTTCACCATGGAATCCATGTTGCCTGCGCTGACCAGAAAGCCAAGACGGGGCTCCCCAAGCACGGTGACGCTTTCTTTTTTGCGCCAGTCCGGCTGAGGAATGATGCCCACCTTGTACCCCCGGCTCTCCAGAAGACGGCTGATAATGGCGCTTCCAAAGGAAGAATGGTCCACATATGCATCTCCTGTCACGTAGACAAAATCAAGCTGGTCCCAGCCGCGCTCTTCCATATCTTTTTTGTTAACGGGTAAAAATTGTGACATTGATTCTTTTCTCCTATGTATGGTCAAAATCCGGCAGGGCGTCAGGAAATGCATCCTTTCCCAGGCTGGTGACCGCCGATGTCATGGTAGACAGCCTGGGCCCGGTAGCCCTCTGCGATAATGTCAAGCTGTCTGTGGAAGCGCTCCAGCTGCTTCAGATCCTTGGTATGGAAAACCCGAAGGAATTCGGTCTGGATCTTGATCACTTCTCTCTCGCTGGATACGCGGTAAAGATTCTCTATATTATTGAGAATATCCTTCACAAGGTTGGACTGCATCTGGGAAGAATTCTGTGCATCCATGATCTCATTACGCACAGAGGACATCTCCTGGTCCAGAAGGATAATGGCGTCTGCCGCATTGGTCAGGCGCTCTGCAACATGGGGAGGCATGTCCCCTTTGTACTTGTACTGAAGGGAATGCTCGATGGTGGCCCAGAAGTCCATTGCCATGGTGCGGATCTGAATCTCCGCCTGAAGCTTCCTGGGGCCGTTTAAGGTTTCCACTGTATAATAAATGATCAGGTGAAGGCTTCTGTAGCCGCTCTGCTTCACATGCTTCAGATAGTTCTTCTCACTTTTGATGGTAATGTCAGAACGGTTCTGGATCAGGGAGGCGACTGTCTCAATATCTTCCTCAAACTGGCAGATAATGCGGATTCCGGCAATGTCTTCCACTTCCTCTTCCATGCGCTCCATGGGAATATGCTTGCGCTGCATTTTCTCCAGGATGCTGGCCACGCTTTTCACGCGGCCGCTTACCTGCTCGATGGGGGAATACAGATCATTTTCTCTGTGTTCGCTGATAATGTGTTCAAATTTGACGATCAGTTCCTTGACCGCCAGTTCGTAGGGGCATAAAATGCTTCTCCATAACTGTATTTCCATATAAATCGCTCCTTACAAAACGAATGCCCCCGAATTGCAGGAGCTGCTTTACAGCGAAGCAATTCGCGGATATCAGGGCGCGGGAAAATATCTTCCCCGGCACTATTGAGTTATTATAACATATATTTCGAAAAATTTGTTATCAATACGTGTATTTTTTCGCTTTTTTCTCCATAGCCTGTAAAACATAGTAGGGATTTACGCCAAGCTCCTCTCCCGCCTGGGTATCTATATAGATTCCAAGATGAAGATGCACCGGGAATTTCCCGGCGGTTCCTTCCTCTCCGTATCCGGTATCGCCCATATATCCCAGGATCTGGCCCGCTTTTACCGGTTCCCCGATCTGAAAATTTTTCTCATAGGAAGCAAGGTGAGCGTAATAAAAATAGCCGCCGTGGGAAGCACGTATGCCGATCCGATACCCGCCAAGAGGAAGCCATCCGATTTTTGCCACAGTTCCAGAAGTCATGGAGATCACTGGATAAAATCCGGATTCTGAAATCCTGCCAAAAAGATCACAGCCCTCGTGGGTGCGGCTGCCGCCATAATCCCGCCTGGCGCCAAAGGTGTTTTCATAGGAAATCTCTTCCTGAATGTCCGTCCCGGTCCGGGCGGGAATGGGGAAGGTTTCCAGGTCGTTCCAGATGGCGCTGTAGCAGTCTTTCAAAAAAAGATACTCGTCCTGTTTAAAGCGAAGATAGGGGCAGTTGTCGCCGGAAATCTTTTTGGGGTAAAACCTTTGGTTCAGCATAGTGGCAGTAAAAAGATCGGCAAATTCTCCATCCGTGTAATTTCCTGCTTCCAATTGCTGGTAAAGCAAGGGCGAAAGTGCCTGTTCACGGAAGCTTTCTGTAAAACAGGTGTCCGTGTGCAGCAGGGATGCCCTGCTCCTTTGCTGAATAAAATTCTGAAGCGCAGTTACCGCAAACAAAAGAAACAGAAGAAGGATCAGCTGTTTTCCGGTCTTTCTTTTCATGGCATTTCCTCTCTTAGATATGGGAAAATGTGGGGCGATTTTTTTACCCTCAGATAATATATGTGGAAAAGGAAAAAGTAGAACAAAAAAACAGCTGCGGCGGAAAAATTTTTCCTGTGCAGCTGTTTTGAAATTGTCAGAATAATGATTCAATTGGAACTTTTTCGATGAGAATCAGTTGCAGGAAAGCGAATCTTTAAGGCTGATTCAATCTTTCAAATTTTTCAAAACTTCTATTAAATATTCCCACACCCGTTTCACAGAACCCATGTCCAGACGCTCCTCAGAGGTGTGGATATCCAGAATATCCGGGCCAAGGGAGGTGCAGTCAAGCCCTTCCATTCTCTCATAGAAAAGTCCGCATTCCAGTCCAGCGTGGATGGCAACTACTTTCAGTTCTTTGCCGTACAGGTCACGGTACACTTCTACCATCTTATCCCGAAGAGGGGAATCCTTGCGGTACTCCCAGGCCGGATAATCGCCCTCTGTGTCGTACTCTCCGCCCAGGAACTCTGTGAGATACTGGATCTTGTGGGAAAGGGCTTCCTTGGCTGTGCCTACAGCGCTTCGGATGCTGGTCTGTACAAACAGCTCATCTCCGTACAGTTTCAGGATTCCAGGGTTGCAGGAGGTCTCTACCAGCCCTTCAATGGTGCCGCTCATTTTTTTCACGCCAAAGGGCAGGTTCATCAGGTAGAAAATTACTTTCTCCTGGCTGGTTGGGTGAAGGACGGATGCGTCTGCTTCCCCTTCTTTTGTTACCTGGATGGTAATGTTTTCATCGGAGCCTGTGTATTCCTCCCGGAAATCCTTCTGCATTTTTTCTGCAAGAGAGGTAACTGCAGATACTTCCTCCGGCAGCACAAGAATGGAAGCCTGGCACTCTCTTGGAATGGCGTTGTCCTTCTGGCCGCCTTCTAACTCTGCAAGGGCATAGCCGCAGACCGCACCCAGCTCATAGAGGAACTGGCCCATGAGAATATTGGCGCTGGCACGGTTCTTGTCGATCTCCGCACCGGAATGGCCGCCTGTAAGGCCGCAGATCTTCACAGAAAGCTTTTCCCCGGATGCGTCCACACGCTGTACCGGAAGGTAAGAATTTCCGGAAACGCCGCCTGCACAGCTTACCCACAGACTGCCTTCGTTCTCAGAATCCAGGTTGATCATCCGTCTGCCCTTTAACACGCTGCAGTCGAAGCCGTCTGCGCCGAGAAGTCCGATTTCTTCATCTACTGTGAAAAGGACTTCCAGTGCAGGATGGGGAAGATCTGTGCTGTCAAGAATTGCCAGCCCGTAAGCCACTGCAATTCCGTCGTCACCGCCAAGTGTGGTTCCCTCTGCCGAGAGAAAATCACCGTCTGCACGAAGCTTTAAGCCGTCTTTGGTAAAATCATGTTCTACCTCCGGGCGCTTTTCGCAGACCATGTCCATATGTCCCTGAAGGATCAGCACAGGGGCTTTTTCATAGCCTGGGGTGGCTGGTTTATAGATTACCACATTGTTCATGTCATCCTGCACGTAGTCAAAGTCGTGGTCTTTGGCGAATTTTACCAGATAATCACTGATCTGCTTGGTATTTCCGGAGCCGTGGGGAATGGCGCAGATTTCTTCAAAATAGTGGAATACCTTTTTCGGTTCATAGTTTTCTAATACTGGCATGTAAAATTACCTCCGTTTTCGTTTTTTAATGGAAAGTTTCGTTCTTTTTAGAATAAGATGTTAGTACGAAAGAACTGTCTGATTGCTGTTCACTGGCAGCGTTCCGCAAGGTGCTTTACTATGAAAGCCCCCAGACGGCAGCCAGGAACGAACCATGCCCCGCACGAGCGAATTCTTGGACATCGGGATGGTCGGCAGTTGTGGAAGCGCCCATAGGCGCAGTACAGCTGATTCAAGTGAACAACAACGTCAACATTTATGAGGTCAATATGAAAAAAAGAATCACAATTCTCACCATATGCCTGCTTCTGGCATTTCTTCTTGCATTTCCAAAGGAAGCGCTGGCGGCTGCGCGGGAGGGACTGGGGCTTTGGCTGGACACCCTGCTTCCCACTCTTCTGCCCTTTTTGATCCTGACCGGGATCCTGCTTCGCACAGATGGAATTACAAGAATTGTACAACCAATCGCACCATTTTTCAAGGTGCTTACCGGACTTTCCGGAGAAGGAGCCTACGCCTTTGTTCTTGGCCTGCTCTGCGGCTATCCCATGGGTGCAAAGCTCACCGCCGATCTGTATCACGCCGGGAAAATCAACCGCCAGGAATCGGAATACCTGCTGACCTGCTGCAACAATCCAAGTCCTGCCTTTCTTGTTACATATGTGGGCCAGATCTGTCTGGAGGGAAAAGTTCCGGTGGGATTTCTGGTGGGAATTCTGTTTCTTTCAGATATGACCTGCATGTGCTTTTTCCGCTTCTTCGTCTTTCGAAAAAAAAGCACGCCTGTTTTTGCAGACCTGGAATCTACAGAAAACAGGGCAGCCGCACAGGGAGGCATCCTCGATTCCGTGATCATGAACAGTTTTGAAACCATGGCAAAGCTGGGCGGCTACATCCTGATGTTTTCCATTATCTCCGCCTGCGTCAGCCATTTCTGGTTTCTGCCGCCTGGGGGCAAATATATTTTTTGGGGAATGATCGAGGTAACCACAGGCGTCCACGGGCTTTTGTTTTCTGGCTTTCCTTTCCGGCTGCGGGTTCTTCTTGCCCTTTGCATGAGTGCATTCGGCGGGCTTTGCATTGTGGCGCAGACAAAAAGCGTACTTGGAAAGGATCTCTCCCTTCGTCCATACGCTTCTGCAAAATGCCTGAACACAGCCATAACCGCTGTGCTTACCCTTCTCTTCTTATAAAACTGGCACAGCATATATGAGAATACGCTGTGCCAGAGAAAAATTCCTGATTATGGACAATCATTTAGTTATCGCCAATCTCATTTAAAAGGTCTTCATCTTCCTTGGATGTCTCTGTATCAGATGTCTGATAGGATCCGGAAATGGCAGCTGCCTGTGCAGTCTGCGGAGCAAGCTCCTGACGGTTGTGATTTACAACGTCCAGGCAAGCCTGAAGGGCATCGATGAATCCTTTGTATTTGCCGCCTGCATCCTCAAGAGTCTGATTCAGAACGGAGCCGATGTTGGCCATCATATCATCTGTATAGGTGATCGCACTGAGACGAATGCTGTTGGCATCCTGTGTAGCGGAGTCAAGGATCTCCTGAGCCTGACGGTTCGCTGCATTGATGGTCTCGTTGGCCTGAGCGTATGCCTTCTGCATGATCTCATGCTGTGTCACAAGCTCCTGCGCTTTATTCTGAGCATCTGCGATCAGAGCGTCAGCCTTGGTCTGTGCATCCTCAAGGATAGCATCCTTATTGCTGATGATCTTCTGATAACGCTTGATCTCATCTGGTGTCTTAAGACGGAGTTCACGAAGAAGCTCCTCAATCTCTTCCTTATTCACTACAATCTTGGTTGTAGAAAGCGGCTGATATTTACAGCTGTCTACATACTCTTCGATTTCTTCAATGATCTGTTCAATTCTGCTGCTCATAGTAAACTCTCCTTATTCTATTTCTTCAAATCGTGCATCTTTTCCTTTACAGCTTTGGTAATTTCCGGCGGAGCAAATTTGCTCAGGTCGCCGTCATAGCTTGCCACTTCCTTCATGATGGTGGAACTGAGGTAAGCATATTCCAGGCTGGTCGTCAGAAACACGGTGTCAACATCCGGAGCAAGTACCCGGTTCGTCTGTGCCATCTGCAGCTCGAACTCAAAGTCCGTCACTGCACGGAGCCCGCGCACGATTACCTGTGCATGATTCTCTCGGGCAAAATTCACAGAAAGACCTTCAAATGCCTTAACAGTGACATTCGGCATGTCTTTTGTTGCCTTTTCTAGTATATTAACACGTTCTTCCACAGAAAACAACGGACTTTTTGCAGAATTATGCAAAACTCCTACGATTACTTTATCGAAAGAAACGCTTGCACGTCTGATTACATCCAGGTGACCGTAGGTGGCCGGATCAAAACTTCCAGGATAAACAGCTATTACCATGTATTTTTCTCACTTTCCCCGGCATAAAAATATATGCTTGTTGGTCTTATATTCTTTGGAACGCAGCTGCCGATATCCAAGATCCTCCACATATCCGAAATCTGTAGCCAAATCAGCTTCGATGATGATCAGTGTATTCTCATCAAGGATGGTGCTGTCCTGAAGATACTCCAGAACCTGGTGCTCCAGTTCGTGATTATATGGCGGATCCATGAATATGCAGTCGAAAACGCCCTTCCCCTCCAGGGAACGAAGGGCCTGCAGCACATCCATGTTCAGCAGTTTACCACTATCTGCAAGTTTTGTAAATGTAAGATTTTCTTTTATGCAGGCACATGCCTTGGGATTTTTCTCAACAAAAACAGCCTGAGCAGCTCCGCGGCTGAGTGCTTCAATGCCGATGGCTCCGCTTCCGCTGAACAGATCAAGAAAACGACAGTCCAGAAGTTCAGGCTGAAGAATATTAAAAAGAGTTTCTTTGATGCGGTCCGTGGTGGGGCGTGTTTCCATGCCCGGCACGGTTTTAAGGTTTAGTCGTCTTGCTTTTCCTGCGATGACTCTCATTTCAGATTCAGTCTCCAATCCAGATCTCCACGGGCCAGCCCCAGAATAAGAAGTTCTGCTGTAGCGATGTTGGTCGCTACCGGAATATTATACTGGTCACAGCGCTTCACAATGGCTGTGATATCCGGCTCCTTCGGATCTATCATAACAGGATTATAGAAAAGTATTACCATATCCAGATCCTGCCGCTCTACCATCTCCATGAACTGCTTATCGCCTCCGATACTGCCCGGTAAAAATTTGTGGACATGAAGGCCGGTAGCCTCTTCGATTCTTCTTCCTGTAGTGCCTGTAGCATAAACCTCATGCTTGGCCAGGATATTCTTATAGGCGATACAGAAATCTTCAATGAGAACTTTTTTGCTATTATGTGCAATGATACCTAAATTCATAATTCACCTCTCCCATTTCTTTCTGTTTATTGAGACAATTATAGCAAATTGACAAAAGAAGTGCAAGAAAAAGCTGAAAATATATACAAAATTCATTTTTGTTAAAAAATGTTCACATTTTCTTTTCTTATTTGCTCCTATCATCATCCAGAGCAAAGTGTGCAGCATAACTAATTTTTTTAACTTTTTATTCTTTCCCATGTAGGTCTTCCCCCTCAAAACTATTACTTTATAGTATACCTTTCCCCCAATAGATTCGACAACGAAGAGATACAGCTGTTTTTGCAATAAAAAACAGACTGCCGGAACTTATTTTAGCAGTCTGCATCTTTATTTTAAATAATAATTTACTTAGAAAGAACCTGTTCCATTGTTTTCAGCAGGACCTGAAGGTCGAAGGGCTTCGCGATATGGGCATTCATTCCGGCGGCAAGGGCTTTCTTTTTGTCTTCCTCGAAAGCATTTGCGGTCATGGCGATGATTGGAATGCGGGCCTTCTCCCCATCTAATCTGCGGATTTCCCGGGCAGCATCGTAGCCATTCATGTTCGGCATCTGGATGTCCATAAGGATCAGGCTGTAGTAGCGGTCTTTGGCATTTTTCACCATTTCCACGCAGATCTGGCCATCCTCGGCGCGTTCTGCCAGGAAACCGTTCTCCTCTAAAATGGTCATGGCAATCTCTGCATTTAAGTCGTTGTCCTCTGCAAGAAGGATCCGCCTGCCTGCAAAATCAGATTTTTCATCTGAAGGAAGCTGGATATGTAAAGAGTCGATCTGCTCCTTTGTTGCAGTTGGAAATGTTAGTTCAATGGTGGTTCGGGTTCCTTTTCCAAGCTCGCTTTCTACCTGGATGGTTCCCTCCATCAGCTCAACCAGCGCTTTCACAATGGGAAGTCCAAGTCCGGTCCCCACTACCTTGCTCTCTGTACTTGTGCGCTCTCTTGTAAACTCCTCGAAAATGTGGGGCAGATATTTCTCGCTCATGCCGATTCCGGTATCTTCCACAATCACGCGGGTAGAGACGCAATCGGCTTTTGGAGAAGGGATTTCCGTAACGATCAGGGAAATCTGTCCGCCATCCGGCGTGTATTTCACAGAATTGCCCAGTACATTTAAAAGGATCTCACGTACCTTGGTTTCATCGCAGATCACATAGTCATGGTTGATATTCAGCCTGCAGGTATATTGCAGGTCTTTCTTCCTCATGGTTGGCTCGAAAACAGCTTCTAAGGATTCCAAAAGCTTTCTCGAATTCACAGGTGCCGGATTCAGGGATGCCTTTCCGCTTTCAATCCTTGCCATTTCCAGAATATCGTTGATCAAAGAGAGCAGAAACTCACTGGAAGATTTAATCTTCTGGATATAGTCGACAACCTTTTCCCGCTCTGTGATATGCTCCTCCAAAAGCTCGGAAAAGCCGATGATGGCGTTCATTGGCGTCCGGATATCGTGGCTCATATTGAAAAGGAAGCGGGTCTTGGCTTCGTTTGCCAGGCGGGCCTTGGCGGCGGATTTCTCAATCTCTCTGGCATATACCCGGTCCTTGTAGCGCTGCTGCTCAAACTGCCAGAATCCGATTCCCGCCAGAAATGCGATGGCAAGGGCAATCACAAAATCTGCCAGAACCGTGTTGGCGGATAACCAGCCGTTCCTTGCTGCAATCTCGAAATACCAGGTATCATTTGGCACCTTGCAGGCAACTTCCAGTACAGAGGTCAGATCCAGGTCATCACACTGTGCAATGGAAACATCCTGGTCTGTGCTCATATTGTGCTTCCAGATCCGGTAGTGATAGTTGGCATTTTCAAGGGAATCAAGCCCCAGCCTGTCCACAAATTTATCCCAGTTCAGAACCAGAAGGGAAAATCCCCAGAAGGTTTCTTCCCCGGATGCATCTTCCATATAGATCGGGTCAAAAAGAAGGGCTCCGGTGCCGCCCTGTACCAGTTCAAAAGGACCGGCAATGGTGTACTGGCCGCTTTCCTTGGCAAGCTGGGCTTCCTTCCTGCGCTCAGGCTGGGTGAGCATGTCAAGTCCGATGGCTTCCTCATTTCCCTCCAGGGGATATACCTGGGAGACCAAACCGTCCTTGGCCAGCTCAAAGGCTTCGATTACATGTTCCTCGTCCTGAAGCAGCGTGGCCATCTGGGCAAACTGATTGTCCGTAACCACATAACCGCTTTCTACCACGTTTTTCATAAAATCGGAAGCGACCAGATACTGGTTCATCTGGGATTCGATCCGGTTTACTGTGGACTCTGCGGTAAAGGCAGCTTTCATCTGCTCTTCCTTCACCTGGTTCTGGTTCAAGATCACAGCGCAGATCATAACAACAGCGAAGGTTATCAAAAAGGCAAATACAGTGTGCAGCCTGATTGTTTTCGGGGTGATTTTTCTATTCATATCAAAAATGACTCCTCATCCATATGCTGAATGAGTTTATACTACCACAGATTCTTGCTTTTGTCCATTTGTTCCCTATTTTCCTTAGAGCGTGTTTGAAAAGTTACTGTTCACTCCGTGCCCAGTAACACGCTTCGCGATGCACAGAAATCATGCTTTGCATGATTTCGCGCCGCAATCCTCGGGTTTTCTGTGAACTTTGTTCACAAAAAACACCTCGCGGAATATTACCTATGAACAGTAACTTTGAAAAAGCAGATCACGAAATAGTCCTTCTGTTTCATTTAAAACTGAATATCATATATGTTTTCTATGGGGATGATTTCGCCGTTTGCGAGAATCAGGCTTCGCCGGGTGTGATCGATTTTGGTTATGTTTCCGGTAAAGGTGTGATAAGCGCCGCCCTCTTTTTTGGTGTCTGGAATAAAGTAGGTGATCGTGATCTCTGGGCGTTGGGAAAACTGCGTCTCAAGATCATGGAGCCGGATGTCCAGAAGCTCTTTCTCCGATTCGTCCAGCTCGATCTTCGGCTGGGTCAGACGCCTGGTTTCCTCTGCAGCCGCCTCATACCCCGTCAGCGCCGCAAACGGCGAAAACTGCGCCGCCCGGTCCATAATGTCCATAGGCGGATGGGTTTTAGAAACATGATGGGGCAGATCGATCATGTCGTCGTATTTATTTGTACGGTGTAGGGATGACATACTATACCTCCTCCTTTGCACTATCAGAATTTTCAATTATCATAACATTTCCCAGAAGTTTCCTCAATAGTGTTGAAAATTAAGGATGCCGCAGATTCGTCCCTTTTTTTGACCTGCAAAATGGATTATAATAAGAGAAAGAGAAACAGGCGGCAAGGGAGATTCTTTCTTATGGACATGAATGATTATGAAAATGATCGAAATATAGATTTGAAAAAAAATAAAACAGATTTGCAGAACCGCACTTATCTGTGCATCGATCTGAAATCCTTTTATGCATCCGTGGAATGTACCAGGCGGGGGCTGAATCCGATGGTGACGAATCTGGTGGTGGCGGATGCGTCCCGTACATCGAAGACGATCTGTCTTGCGGTTTCCCCGGCGCTGAAGGCATATGGGATTCCTGGAAGGGCCAGGCTTTTTGAGGTGGAACAGAGGATCAAAAAGGCCAACTACATGCGGCAGAAATACGCGCCGGGGCACCAGTTTACCGGGGCTTCCTGCGATACAGGCGAGCTTTTTGCCCATCCGGAATATGCCATCGACTATATCATTGCGCCGCCCAGAATGTCCCTCTACATGGAACAAAGCACCAGGATCTACAAGCTGTACCTGAAATACGTTGCACCGGAAGACATCCATATTTACTCCATTGATGAGGTCTTTATCGATCTGACCGATTACCTGCCCTCTTCCGGCAAAACAGCCTGGGAATTTGCCCGGGAAATGATCCTGGATGTGCTGCAGACCACAGGAATCACAGCCACAGCCGGAATCGGCACCAATCTTTACCTTGCCAAGATTGCCATGGACATTATGGCCAAGCACATTCCCGCAGATGAGTACGGCGTCCGCATTGCTTTTCTGGATGAGAGGGAATACAGGCTGCAGCTGTGGAGCCACAGGCCTCTTACAGATTTCTGGCGCGTGGGAAGGGGCTATGCGAAAAAGCTTGAGGAGAACGGGATTTTCACCATGGGTGATATTGCAAGATGTTCTCTTGGCGGACCTGGGGACTACTATAATGAGGAGCTTTTGTACCGGCTGTTCGGAATCAATGCCGAACTTCTCATCGATCACGCCTGGGGCTGCGAGCCCTGTCGGATTTCCCACATTAAGGCTTATAAACCGGAATCCAGCAGCATCTGCTCCGGTCAGGTTCTGACATGTCCCTATCCAGCGGACAAAGCACGGCTGGTGGTACAGGAAATGGCGGACCTTATGGCTCTGGATCTGGTAGAAAAAGGCCTGGTAACAAACCAGCTGGTGCTCACAGTGGGATACGACATTGACAACCTCACAGATCCCGCCATCCGAAAAAGTTACCACGGTCCTGTGACAACCGACCGCTATGGCCGCCAGGTTCCCAAGCATGCCCACGGGACGCAGAATCTTTCCCTGCAGACCTCCTCTGCCAGACTTCTCACAGAGGCCGCCCTTAGGCTGTATGACCGCATTATCAATCCGCACCTGCTGGTAAGGCGCTTTTCTCTTACTGCCAATAACCTGGTTCCGGAATCTGAGAGGAAACAGAACACTGCCTTTGAACAGATGGATCTTTTTACTGATTATGCTGCACTTGAAAAACAACAGCAGGAGGAGAACGCGCTTCTGGAAAAAGAGAAGAAAATGCAGCAGGCCATGCTGGATATCAAGAAAAAATTCGGGAAAAATGCGATTTTGAAAGGTATGAACCTTCAGGAAGGCACCACCACTATAGAGCGTAATAAACAGATTGGCGGACACAAGGCATAGGGGAATTCCCCGGTACCTTGTGCCCGCCTAATATATCCCTCATTTTGCAGTGCATTTCGCTCGAATTCGGGTGCGCAGCACGGGCTACGACAACCGAATTCGGGTGAAATCTCCCGCAAAGTGGGGCGTGCAGATTGCGGGAATGATTTTTCAAACACGCTCTAGCAGGGGAATCAGCAATATCAGGATTTCAGTTTAAATTTCATATACACCGGGTCGTGATCGGAATAGGAATATCCGGTGTTGATGTTTTCGTAGGAAATGCATTCCATATTGTCAGACAGGATAAATCCGTCCAGGGTGACGGTGTAGGTCACATCCGGCACGTACTCCATGTCTGCGTTGCGGGCGCTGTTCCACAGGCTGTCCCGCTCTTCTTCTGTAAGAAGGTCAATGCCGAAGGTAAAGTGCTCCGGCAATTCTGCCCTTGGGAACGGATAAGCCCAGGACTCTCTTTCGCTGTCGTCATCTTCAGACGCCTTTAAATCATGATTGAAATCGCCGCCGCACAAAACATAGTTTCCAGCTTCGTATTCTTTCTCCATGTCAGCGGTAAGCATGCTGATCTGGCCTTCCCGAATCTCATCGCTGTTTCCGTAGGCAGACATATGTAAGGCAAAAATCACCAGTTCTTTCCCATTTTCCACAGGCACTCTGGAAATGCTGTAGCATCTGTCCAGATCAAAAAACTTGGTAAAGGATGTGGACACCGGAAAGCTTCTTCGAAGTGCAAAAGTCACCGGATATCTGGAGAAGAGCCCGATGCCGGATTTGCTGCTTCCATGGGGCTGGGTAAATGGATAGAACAAAAATGCGGAGTCATAATTCTGTGCAAACACATAATTGTAATCCGGGAAGCAGTCCTTCAAAATAGAATATTCATCTACATGGTAACTTCTTGTGGAGTCCAGATCCACCTCTTCGATCATGGCAAAATCCGGATCATAAGAGGCTGCCAGCTCTCCTGCTCCCTGAACGGCATCCAGCACGCTGTCCTTGCTTTTGGCCCAAGAGGATTTGCCTCCGTCCATGAAAAAGCTGAAATCCGGGGTGTAGGCGCCGAAACCAATGTTGTAGGTAAGGGCAGAATATTCCGTATCAGTGTGAAGGGAAGAAAGGTTTGATGTCTGCGCTGCAGAAGTTTCCACCTTAAGTTCCTGGTTGTCCGGAATCCGGTGGTAACTGGCGAACAGATAGATCAGGTATCCTACAAGCAGTACCAGAACCGCCCCAAGCAGGATTCCCACTGCTTTCAGAAATTTTTTCATATTGTAAAAGCTCCTTTATGTAAGATTATAGAAAGCTTAACATAAAAAGAGCCTATTCACAAGTTCATATTCATTTTATAAAGAGTTGCTGCCGGGAATCCTTTCGTTTACAGCAACTACCGGGATACTGATTTCCGTGACGAATTTCTCCGTGTCGCTGGTGAGACCATAGTCGATCATAGTGATTTCTCTGGAAAAACCAGTCACCTGCAAATTATGATCGTTTATATATTTCAGAAGCTTCTCATACTGCGCAGGTGCTTCCCCGTGACTTCCACGGAAACGAATGCTGACACAGAGGGTTTCTGGCATACTTTCCACTTTGCCGTCATACTGATCTTCTTCATCCAGAAGAAAAAATCAAGCTATGTTTTAAATTTTTCAGTCCATTAATTCCCAGTGTATTTTCTTTTTCAAAGCACATACTAGCAATGTAACATCAAACAAAACATTTCTTAACCAAGGAGGAAAATGATTATGTCAAACAATACTTCTTCTAACAAAGCAGCTGTACCAGAAGCAAAGGGCGCATTAAATCGTTTCAAATTTGAGGTTGCAAATGAGCTGGGTGTGCCGCTTACAGACGGATACAACGGAAACCTTACTTCCAAGCAGAACGGAAGCGTTGGCGGCTATATGGTGAAAAAAATGATCGAGGCGCAGGAGCGTTCCATGTCCGCAGGACAGGGCAGCCAGCAGAGCGGTCAGTACTAATCTTTTGAAAAAGTCTGATTAAAAAAGCAAAAAACTACAGGGCATTCCTTACTCCTTATGAAAGAAGCAGGTAATGCCCTGTTTTCATATAATGACTGTAAGCGGAAAAAATTTTATACGCTCAGTTTCTTTTCCATGATCCATCCGCTGATCAGGTAGATGATCGCAGAGATCACCAGCACAACTGCAATATACAAAGCAAATGTACTTTCTTTACTTTGCAGCGTCGGAACTCTGTCCAGTACCATGCCAAGAAGAATGGAAAGAATGATAAAAATAACAAAGGATACCACACCGCTGGCCTTTTTGCCGGCAAGAACACTGGCGGATAAAATTACGGCAAAATCTGCACTGACAATGTAGGAGATCCAGCTTGCCAGAAGTGTAAAAAAGGCAAAGGCAATGCTGACAGGATCAACAGATATATGCATGCTCACATACAAAACATCGTTTACCATATTCCAGACTTCCTTTAGTCCGCCGACGTAAAAATACGCGGCAGCTGCATCGATTGCTGCCAGGGCTGCAAAAAACGCGCCTGTGATCAGTATGGAGATTCCGTTTTCCAGAATTTTGGCTCCAAGGATCTGGTAGCTGCTTTTGGGAGTGAGGAACAGCATGTAGCTCTGTTTGGTGTTCAGATCCCGGTGCAAAACGGTTACGCTTTCCAGGCCAATGTACAGGATACCCATAGTTGCACACAGAACCAGAAACATAATCCCAGAGGAAAGGAACACATCCTTTTTCAAAAATATTCCCAGTAAATAAACGATTTCAGATAAAAGAGTAATGCTTAATAGGATCAGTTTTGAAAATGCGGTTTTGCGAAATTCATATTTCATTAACTTTAACATACTGCTTCTCCCCCATGTCCATAAATTTCACGATAAAGATCTACGACAGATTTGTGCCGGCTGATACGGAGCTCCTCTACCATGCACTGTTCTACCAGATGGCCATCCTTCATGAAAAGGGCTGCGTCTGCCACGCGCTCCAGCTCGTCTACCAGATGGCTGGAAACCACCAAAGTCACATCTGGATCAACCGCTTCCAGAATGCTTTTCATGATTTCATCTCTTGCAAGAAGGTCGATGCCGTTTAATGGCTCATCCAGAAGATAGATCTTTGCCTTTCGTGCCATGGTGACCGCAATTTTCAGCTTCGCCATCATACCGGAGGAAAGCTTCTTGGCTTTCATGTCTTCGGTCAGCTCCATGCGGGCGATCATCTGCTGGTATTTTTCCATGGAAAAATCCTCGAAGAAATCGGCGTAGTATTTTCCCACATCCGCTACGGACATCCAGTTGTAGAAGTATGGCTCTGTGGACATGTAGGCGATTTCCTTCTTGCTTTCTTTGCCGATGGGCTGGTTCTGGTAAAGGATCTCACCGCTGGTTGGCTTTACAAGTCCGGCGACCATTTTCATCCAGGTGGTCTTGCCGCTTCCGTTGGGGCCGAGCATAGCGTATACAAGTCCTGATTCCAGTTTCAGGGATACATGATCCACAGCGGTTTTGCCGCCGTATTTTTTCGTTGCTTCATTGCTTTCTAAAATCATTTTCACACCCTCCTCGTGATTTTGTTTATACAGAAAATAATTTCTTTACTTTTGTTTTTCCAAAAGAGCGATTGCTTCGCTTCTGGAAAAACCAAGCTGCTCCATGCCTTCCAGAAAATCCCGGATCAGTGTGCCGGCCATTTCTTCTTTCATCTGGTCCACTTTCCCGGGATCTTCTGTGACAAAAGTTCCCATTCCGCGTCTGGTGAAGCAGACGCCTTCGCTCTCAAGCTCCTTATATACGCGGCTGACAGTATTTGGATTGATGGTGTATTCCACCGCCAGGTCGCGCACAGAGGGAAGCTTGGCTCCCGGGGGCAGCTTGCCTGTTACAATATCTCGCTTGATTGAATTGGCTGCCTGGAGATAAATCGGCAGCGCCGGATTATATTCCATGATGCCCTCCTTCTTTGTATCGTTGTCATAGTTGAATAGTACACTAGAAATATGGAATTGTCAAGAAAGATTTTTAGAATTATTAAAAATTTCCTTGAATAAAAAAACAGCAACCGCCGCGATTGCTGTTTTTGAAAAGAATTGTGTAAAAAACTTTAGTTTTATAAATTCGCCTTTGCCTCAAGCTTTCGCATATGCAAAAGATACACTACCAGAATCGCGCCGCCGGTGAAAATCCAGAAGGTTTACAAAAATACCAACCAGAGCCACGCAGCTTCCCACTGCCGCCAGCGCCCTGTCCCCTGCAAATCTGCCGACTACGGCAACATCCGCAGAGTTAAACAGCTGCTGCAAAATACTGCTGAATGCCAGCGGTATGGCAAAGATGATCAGCTTGCCGGCAAGACCGCCGTTTAGCATATCCATTTCTTTTGATTTTTTTACTTCTTCCATCTCTTACGAAATCACTTTCTGTTTTTATACTATTACGCCATATCTGGGGACACTTATTTTCTTAAAACAAGTTCTCTACTTTCTCCTGAAATTCTTCGAATTTGGTTATATAGACGTCGACGATTGTCTGGCAGCTGTTTTTTACGATGATGCCATCATAGTCGTGTGCCAGCAGGTTTCTGACCTTCAGCATCTCCATCCATTCGTCTCCCTCAATCAGGTTTGCCTGGAAAGATTCTCTTAAGACTTCACGAGGCGAACCAGCAACAAAGCCTGTGATTGCATAATACTGAACCAGGATATCTTTCATTACTTTCCATGCAAGATCAAAGGTAATACTGAATTTGGCACTGGTTCCGCTTAATACAAAAGAATCCGTCATATCACGTTCTCTGGCTTCAGAAAGAGAAGATAGAGAATTTTTAAAAGATTCATATCTTTTCGTAAATTTTTCGTCCATACTTTTCTATGTCCTCCAATAAAAGATTATTTTGGCACTCTTCCAGGCCAACAAGATCAATGGTATATAGTGTGGGGATTTCTTCCAGCTCTTCTCTTAGGTTTTCTATGTCGTCCACGCCTTTTACTGCAATATCAATGTCGCTTCTTTCCAGTGCAGTTCCCTTGGCGCGAGAGCCGAAAAGGATTACTGTGGTGGCTCCATTTCTTTTGCATATTCCAATGATTTCCTGCATCACGTCTTCTATCTGCATACTTCAACATCCCTCTATAAAAAATATTCCCCACCTCTCTCAGCATTTCCTAAGAGATGGGGAGATCTGTATTTATAATACGTGATGGCGGGGAATAAATCAATATGAATCTTTTTCTGCTGACTCACAGCAGTGTAGGTTCGGTATTTAATAACACTGTGAGGATTCAGCATCAGCCGGTGATCATTTTCCAAATTCCGCGGAGAAAATGGCCGTTGGCGAATTCCAGGAGGGCGGGGATGAGGCCGCCTTTCATGCCGCCGGAAATCTGCATGCTGCGTAAGGGGGCTCCGGCAGAGGATGCATCTTTCATTTCCTCCACAGAATTATCCATGGTAAACTGACCTTTTCGCGGCTTCACAAAATGATAGGGTCTGCCAAGCATGGCTTCCAATTCTTTCTGGTTTGGCTTTCCCTTGCAGGTTTCGTACCAGCTGCCCGGCTGCCATGCGGGAACCTCTTTCAGCAACGCGTCCGTGGTATTTCCCTTTTCATCGCAGCCAGAAGCATAAACGGAACCTGGCAGAAAGTTCAGCGGCTGGCTGATTCTGGCGGGATGGATGTAAACGATGCCTTTTCCCTCAGTGATTCCTATATCCAACAGTGCGAGCTTCTCGCTTCCCCAGAAAAGCTGGTAAATCTCCAGTACCGGATGCTGCTGGATTATACGAACAAAGTAGAGCGCCTGCGCCTTGGAAAGCAGCCCACCCGGCTTACTCTGGATGTTGCCAATTACATCCAGCATCATATGTCTGAGAACATCACTGTGGAAAAGCTGGCAAAAGAGCTGTTTTTGAGCCGCCCTTATCTTTCCAGGCGGTTTAAGGAAGAGACCGGGGAAAGCCTGACAGATTTTATTTTAAAAGAAAAAACGGAAGAAGCAAAGCGCCTCCTCCGTTATTCGGGTAAATCTCTTACTGCAATCGGAAACTATCTGGGATTTTCTTCCCAGAGTCATTTCGCGCGGGTATTTAAAAAATATGCCAAGGTGTAACATAGTTAAAATAAGTTGTCAATTTATATTTGTTCATTTCGTTGTTAAATTTAAGTAAATTGATGCAATTTAATACAAAATAATGGGATACCCGCCCTCTATGGTGTTATAAATAATCGAAGCCTCATCTGGCGGAAGGTTTACGCAGCCGTGGCTGCCTCGGGTTTTATATGCGTCACCGCCGAAGGAGGACTGCCAGCTTGCATCATGGAGACCCTGGCCGTAGACGAAGGGCATCCAGTACTGCACGGTTGTCTCGTATCCATACTCCTCACTGGAAAGGGTGAAGGGGCTTGCCTTGTAGGCGATGGGGTAAGCGCCTGTGTAGGTGGCACGCTCCGGTGTAGGAAGGCCGCTGATGATGTCCGTTTCCGTAACCAGCGCGCCATCCTTGTACAGCCACAAATGCTGCTGAGACAGACTGACCTCAATATAGCTTCCGTTCAGATCATCGGTTCCATTTCGTGACAAACCAGCCTTCTCATAAACAGGCTCACGGGTAACGGCTTCTCCGCTCTTTAAATCTGTAAGGATCTGCTGGACTTCCCCACTCTGGTCGATCCGATAGCCATATTCATTGTTGCTCACTTCTATGACGCCACCGCTTGTGGTCTGGAAAGATCTTGGTACATAAATGGTATTATATTTTCCAGCCAGGTTCTCCACGTAGGACTGAACCTGTGCCTCATCCACGGTAATCCCGTCGTCTGAAATCTGCAGCCAGGCTCCTGTGGTCTCCCCGTTCAGTACCTCCGTCACACTTCCAAAGGTGTAGGTAATGGAGGCATTTCTGTAATTGGAAAGAAGGGTGTTCAGCTCTGCTGCTTTTTCATTCAATTCTGTGGAATCTGCGGTTACCTCTGCTGTCTTGTAAAGGTTTTCGTTCACCTCTATCTGCAGATTATTTTTGAAAAAAGAATCGTCCAGGCTCTGGCCGACGTAGGCTTCTGTGTACTGTCTTAATTTTCCCTCATCGATCTGGTTTCCAAGCTGATCCTGAATTACCACGTAAGTGTCCTGCTGGCTGTCATACTGAATGCTCGCACTCTGGGAGGCAACTCTCTCACCGCTTCCGGAAAAATTCCCTTCCGTTAACGCATCTGAAAACTTCTGGTCATCCCTCTGCACATTTAAGGTCACCACATCATTCTCTCTTCCACGAAAAAGCTTCCAGTTCTGTTGGTGTTCCTCCATAATCTGTTCCAGTTGGGAAAGCAGATCCGCCTGGTCCAGGGAATAACCCAGGTTTCCAAGGGTGACGGTATATACCGTATTTCCATTTTCCACGTAGGTCAACTGCTTCGATTCGAAAGCAGAGCTTAAGGTCTCGCTGGCTTTTTCGGGAGTAAGACGGGAAACATTTGCTCCGTTGACGGTAATGTTTCCGCCCATTGTCTTTGTATTTACTACGATCTCATATGCGATCAGACCAATCACCAGAAGAACAAGGATTACAATACAGGCAGTAAGAACTCCCTTCAGTTTTTTCTTCTGATTCCGGGATCTCTTCCCGGATTCTTTAATCCCATTCTTTCTTTTTTTCTCTTTGCTCATATCTGCTCTCACCTGTCTCTCACATCTTCGGCTGATAGCGCATGTCTGAAACATTGTAAACCGTCACAAAAGCTTTCGGGTCTTCGTGGTTGATGAAGTTCATCAGCTTCTGATATTCGTTTTTGTCTACAATGGTGATGATCTCATTGCGCTTCTGCAAGTTGTACGCTCCAATAGACTCGTAAATCGTCGCGCCGCTGTGAAGATCCTCGATGATAAACCTTCGAAGCTCCTCCTCTTTCTTTGTGATAATGCAGACGCGCCGTTTGATATTGTGGTCGAAAATAAAGTGATCCAGCACCATGCCGTTGAAATACGTTCCCAGAATACTGAGCACCACCGTTTTCTTATCGTACACAAGTGCCGCGGAAAGTGCCACGCACATGCCGGAAAGGGACATGGCTTTGCCAAGCTCCATGTGCAGGTATTTGTTCATGATCTTTGCCACAATGTCCAGACCGCCGGAGGACGCATTCCGGTTAAACAAAATGCTAAGTCCTACGCTGACCACCAGGATGTAGCAGAGCACATCCAGTTCCTGGCTTCCGGTCATGGATTCAAAATCCGGGAAAATCCTTTCAAAAAGACCGATAAACAGCGGCAAAACAATGCTTGTATAAACGGTCTTAACTCCAAATTCCCTTCCGCAGGTAAAAAATCCGATGATCAGGAGCACCACGTTCAGGATCATGGTGATGGCAGACAAGGGCAGGGGAACAAAGTTGGACAGCACAATTCCAAGTCCGGAAATGCTGCTGACCGAGGTATGGCTTGGCACCAGGAAAAAATAAACTGCCGCCGCAATAATAGCCACTGCCCAGGTAAGAATCACAGTTTCTTTTATGATATTTTTGTAATCCAGTTGTTTTTTCATAGCTTTTTAGTCTTTCTTATCAGTTTTATTTCGCTTTTGGGTCTCATTCTCCATCTGCGCTTTTGCTTTCCGTCCCATGCCGGTGTTGCTGTTCATAATGCTGGCGCGGGTGATCTTGTCGTTGCCAAACTTCATGCGGATGGCATCCAAAGTAGCATCCAGCTTCTGGCGCTGCTCTTTTTTCTTCGTATCCTCAAACAACGACATCTGCTCAAAGCTCTCATCTGTCAGTCCGGTGAGAGCAACACCGATCAGTCGAAGGGGCTGCCCCTTCCAGAATTCCAGAAACAGCCTTCTGGCATTTTCGTAGATCTCATCGGTCACGTCCGTGGCACTGGAAAGGCTGGTCTGATGGGAACGGTTCTTGAAGTCCAGGGTACGGAAGGTGACGGAAATACAGCTGCATTTCTTCCCTTTCCGCCGCATGCGGGTAGCAACAATGTCGCACTGCTCCAGAAGAATGGGAAGCACCTGTTCCACGGAAACAATGTCGTCATTGAAGGTTTTCTCCACGCTGAAGCCCTTGCTCTCTTCTGCCTGGGCAAGCACCGGGGAATTGTCGATTCCTCTGGCATACTGGTAAAGCTGGCGCCCCGTCTTTTCTCCAAGCAAAGCCTGGATGGTGGATTCCTTCTCCCTGGCAAGCTCCCCGATGGTATGGATTCCGAAATCCTGCAGTTTTTTCTCGGAAGCTTTGCCAAGGAACAGAAGGTCCCGAATGGGAAGCGGCCACATTTTTTCCGGGATTTCCGCTGGGAAAAGGGTGTGTACCTTGTCCGGTTTCTCAAAGTCTGAGGCCATTTTGGCCAGCAGCTTGTTGGTAGAAATGCCCACGTTTACCGTAAAACCAAGCTCTTCATGAATCTTGTCCTTAATCTGGTGCGCAGTTGCAATGGGATCCGGATAGATCAGGGAAGTGCCCGTCATATCCAGAAACACTTCATCAATGGAAAAGGATTCCACCACAGGGGCATAGTCCCTGCAAATCGCCTTAAATGCCAGGGAATTCTCTGTATAAAGGCGAAAATCACTGGGAACCACCACAAGATTGGGGCATTTCCGAAGAGCCATGGCCATAGGCTCCCCGGTCTGAATGCCGTACTTCTTGGCGGGAATGGATTTGGCAACCACGATTCCCGTGCGCTGCTTTGGATCTCCGCCCACCACAGAAGGGATTTCCCGCAGATCCGGAAGCCCTTCCTTCACTCGTTTCGCCGCCTCCCAGGAGAGGAAGGCACTGTTTACATCTACATGGAAAATCAACCGTTCTATAGGGAATCACCTCCTGCTGCGCGGCTTAAATCCTGCTACAAACATTTCTGCAATCTGCCCGCCTCACTTTGCAATATCATTCACACAAATGAAAGCAATACAGACGTCAGAAATCATCAGCCTTATCGCTTAATCACAATGATAAGCCGCCTTCTGCTCCTCCGTCAGGCCCTCGCCGTTCAGGAATTCCTTACCATTTGCATAAGTTTCATCCATGGAAAGGAACGGTACTCCGTAAATAGTATCCACACCGTCGAAGATCAGCACCTCGCCCTTTTCGTTCATTCCAAGACCGCCTTTGATTCTGGCGATTGGGGAGGATGGCTCTTCCCTGCTGTATACGTCCAGTCTGGTCTCTCCGTTGTCAGAAAGGTAAAGAGCTGTGAAATAAGGCTGTCCTTCCGGTGCATCAAAGGTATACAAAGTATTGGCCTCAGAAATGGTCAGGATCACTTCTCCTGTGGAGGTATCTACCACATAAGCCCCCTTATCACTGCTGCAAAGGAAGGCATATCCGCCGTTTACACACTCCATCCAGGAAAATTCCCCAAGATCCATTCGGGCAATCTCTTTTTTTTCCGCGAAATTGTAGAGAACATAATCGGTTTCTCCGGCAGGCTGGTACAGCACGTAATCTGCTTCCCCACTGCTGCTTGCGCCCGTTTCTTCCACAGACAGAACTTCCTTTCGATCCGGATCCAGAACCACCAGCGTACTGGTATCACCGCCGTCGTTTCTTTCTTCTACCAGATAACCGTCCTTGGAAATAAATGCCATGATACAGTCTTCCGGTACTTCTTCTGTATAAACCGGCTCCACCTCATCTGCGGACTTATCTGTCTTATCATAGCTGTATTTTTTCATAACACCGTCTTCTACCATATAGGCAGCATCTGTCTCAAGGTTGCCGCCTACTCCGTCCGGAAGATCTGTAAGCAGTTCTCCGGTTTCCCCATCATAGACGCTGATGGTTCCGTCCAGATTGTCACAGCTGACCAGATTATCATTGATAACATTCATATAGGAAACTTCGTTGTCAAACTCAGCTCCGTTCATGGTGGACAGATTTACCATGTAGGAGTTGTCTGTACAGTTCACGGCCAGCATCCTCTCACGGCGGATCAGATGTGCCACCTTTTCGTTGGAACGCTTCTTCATGGAAGCGGTTTGGGAGGTACTGCGGTTATTTTTCTGATAAATACGGAATTCATAATCGTTGTAGGTATAGGTTACCGCATAGGTATCTCCTATGCAGATTTCCGAACACTCCTTGCCGTCTCCAGCAAGGCTTCCGATCCGGTATGGATCCTTTGTAAAATCCACATATTCCAGGGTTCCGTCAGAGTCGCTGACAGCAAAGGCCGTATTTTTTTTGCCGTCTCCTGTATAGACAACATCTGCAATATTTCTGGCGGCACTATAAGTTTTCTCAACCTCTCCGGTTTCCATGGAAGCACAGTTCAGCTGGTTTCCATCACGGAAATAGATCAGTCCCCGGCGGGAATCTGCATAACAGATGTCGGTCTCGATCTTACTTGTGGTTTTGTGAACCTGGTTCTGATCCATATCCACATATCCATAAAGCTCGTCTCCTCCATAGGTGAAAAACAGCTTGTTTCCGCACCATGAGCTGTCATTGAATACACAGTTTTCATATTTCACATCGTCCAGATATTTCACTGTATTTCCAGTATTGGTATTAATAATATAAAGATTGTTCTGTTCGTTGTTATCCTCATCCACAACTTCTGCGACGGCTGCATACCTGCCGTCATCACTCATTCCGAAAAATACGGCTTCCCCATTCTCCCAGCTGCACTCAGAAAGCAGCGTTCCATCTGCGGTATAGACGGTCAGGCTGTTTTCCTCTATATTAAACACACTGACTCTGTAACCATCGGCACTTGCGCTGACAGTCATGCCATAGGCGCCCTCCCAGAGCACCTCCATCGTGTTCATGTCAATGACCTGGAGTCCCTCTTTGCCGGCAATGGCGCAGCGGTGATCCCCGAAAAAGGCAACCTTGGAGTTACAGCTGCGGTATCCGTTGTAATCCGGGTTTACCGGAAAATCTGCCACAACCTTTCCAGCGGCAATGTCATAGAAATGAAGGGTATAATCTGAGGAGCTTACAAGGTCAATATAGGCAATGTAATCATCATACGGGCTGACCAGCACCGCATCCATGGTCTGGGTCTTCACATTGCTTCTCGCCGCGTATCCCTTCTGGTAATCGTAGGTTTGCAAAGCATTGGTAAGGGAAGCCATAGCCGCGCCCTCAAAAGGACGATCATCTCCTAAATCCTCCGGAAGTCCTTCCATGGCAAGCATGGCTGCCAGCTTCAGGTTATCCGAAGAATAAGCGGTATCCGAATACTCTGCCAGCAGATAGGACTGGGCAGACTGGGTCTTCTGCACCTGTTTCTGCAGCTTCTGGTTCTCCCTTACAGACATGGCAAGGAAAGCACAGACAACAGCAAAGCTGACGCCGCCGGCTGCAATGCCTCGCTGGAGCTGGCGCTGCCGTTCTCTTTGACGGAGCTGGTCGAACTCGCAGTGCAGCATGGCTGCCACAATACGCAGCTGCTCCACTCTCATCTTGTGCTTTTGCTTTGCCGGCGTCTCGCCGCGCACATCTGCAGCCAGAGACTCTACCTCAACTTCCTGTCCGTTGATCACCGGATGGGTGATGGCATAGGGAAAGCTGTCCACAGGTTCCCCTTCTGCAAGCACCGCAATAATATGATCACTGCCCCGAAGCTTCTGGAACAGCTCGATCTCACGCATGCACCACTTGGATTCCTGAAGCCTTGGGGTACAGATCACAATGAGAAACTCAGACTGTCCAAGGGCCTCCTCAATATTGTTGTACAGACTGCTGGAGCTTGGCAGCTCGTCCACATCACGGAAGATCCTGCCTACCTTTTTTCGTCCAAGCTTGGCTGCCAGCTTCGCCGGAACACGGTAATTTTCCAGCATATTATGAAGGGTCTTTGCCGCAAACTCGTCATTTCCGCCGTGCCTGTAGCTGATAAAGGCCGTATATTTCCAGTTTCCCATTTTATTCGCACCTCTCATAGCTTCGTAAAAATACAGATTTCTCGATGGTATAAACATCCGAAAGGTCATCCTCCCGGACTGCAATGTAATCGCCCTTGGCACCTTTTAAATATTTGTATTTGTCCCACTGGGTGAACACCTTGGCAGAGGCCTGAAGCTCCCTGGCGTAAATATGGTACTTGCTCCTGGCCTGGCAGGTTCTGATGTATGGCACCAGCTGGTAGGCTTCCGGAAAACATCAGGAAAATTGCTGTCACGAAATTCCTGCTATCCTCCAGCAGTTCTGTTTTATTTCAGTATAGCACGCATGTGTGAAATATGTCCAGTTTCTTCTGCTTATTTCGACGTTTTTCCCCTGTCTGTACCTGTGAAAATACATTCTTAGCCCGTCTGCTGCTTCGTAATGTATTTGTAACACATCAGTTTTATTACTGTAACATATAGAATGTGAGATTATGGTAAAATGTTGAAATATTCTGGGTTATTTTAAGGAGGGAACAAATGAAGAGTTTTTATGCGTGGTATAAGAAACATATCACAACCGCAATTTTTACCGGGCTGATCCTTGGTATTCTCACCGGACTTTTTCTGGCGAACCGCTTCGAGCCTGTACTGACTGTTACCAGCCTGATTGGAAGCATCTACATGAACGCCCTGAACATGATGATCTTCCCGCTGGTATTCTGTTCCATTATTATGGGTATCACCAGTATTGGAAGTGCCCGCACCACTGGTAAGATCACTGCAGGTGCCATGATCTTTTTCCTGTGCACCACTGCCCTTGCCAGCCTGGCAGGACTGATCATCCCGCGACTGATCAACCTTGGCAAGAACGTTAAGTTTGAGATGGCAACCTCTGACATTCAGGCTACAGAGATGACCAGCATTCTGGATACCATCAAGAACCTGATCCCGTCCAATCCGGTGGCTGCTTTTGCCAACGGAAACATGCTTCAGGTCCTGGTGTTTGCCGTGATCGTAGGCTTCACCCTGATCGCCATCGGGGAAAAGGGAGCGGCCCTTCTGAAGGTGATCGACTCCTGCAATGAGGTATGTCTGAAGGTCATCAGCACAGTTATGTATTTTACCCCAATCGGTGTCTTCTGTACTATCGTTCCGGTTGTGGAGGCCAACGGTACCGAGACTATTATCTCACTGGCTACCCAGCTTGTAATCCTGTACCTTGCATTCTTTGGATTTGCCTTTATTGTGTACGGCGGCGCTGTGAGGTTCATCGGTAAGGAAAGTCCGGTGAAGTTCTTTAAGGCAATGCTTCCGGCTGCGTTAAACGCATTTGGAACCTGCTCCAGTTCTGCTACCATCCCGATCAGCAAGCAGTGCATGGAGGATGAGATGGGCGTCTCCAACAAGATCACCAGTATTGCCATTCCTCTTGGCGCTACCGTAAACATGGACGCGGTTTCCATTCTCATGTCCTTTATAATCATGTTCTTTGCAAATGCCTGCGGAATCAATGTGAGCATTTCCATGATGATCGTGATCCTTCTGGCCAACGTGCTTCTGTCTGTGGGAACACCGGGAATCCCAGGAGGCGCCATTGCTTCCTTCGCAGCCCTTGCCACCATGGCAGGTCTTCCGGCAGGCGTTATGGGCGTGTACATCAGCATCAATACCCTTTGCGATATGGGTGCTACTTGCGTCAATGTTATTGGTGATATGGCAGGCTGCGTAGTTCTGAAAGAAAAGATCAAGCTGGACGAATAATCCGGCGGTGCCTTTTCCAAATACCAGCATTTTACACAAAAAGCTGTAAAAGCTTCTGGATGATAAGTCACACATAAGATATGAACTTATCATCCGGATTTACTTTTACAGCTTTTTTATTTGCCCAGATATTCAGGCACTTCTTACATAATCTTTCTGAACAGAGCAGTCAGGTCTTCTACGCTTGCGTCTTTCGGGTTTCCTGGTGCGCAGGCAACGCCGTGAGGAGTATCATAGACAGCACCTAAGGTGTGTGCCATGGAGTGTGCGATTCCAAGTCCTACGTTAGAGAAGCCCATTCCTGCAATGTACTGTCCAAGAGCCATGCCCTCACGTCCCTCTTTGGTGTTTTCAACAGCACCTCTTAAGGATTTGGAGATCAGTTCGATGGCTTTGAGATGGAACATATCTGTCATTTCCCATGCAGCTTTTGTGGTGTATCCCTCGATGGCATGTGTCAGGGCATCCATACCTGTGGATGCGGTAAGTCCTTTTGGCATGGAGGACATCATCTCAGGGTCAACAACTGCGATGATCGGCATGTCATGAGGATCTACACATACGAATTTTCTCTTTCTCTCAACATCTGTGATAACGTAGTTGATGGTAACCTCAGCTGCAGTACCTGCTGTAGTTGGAACTGCAATAATCGGAACGCACGGATTCTTGGTAGGTGCGGTTCCCTCAAGGATTTGGCTTTTTCGCCTTTTTCAGGTTTGAATTCACTCATTTCTCAACCGATATGGGCTGCGCCTACGGCACGGATGTCCATTGGATATACATTGTCTCTGCCTACATACTGAGCAATATACTCTACATAATTGTCCATCTCTTTTTCCGGAACGATGGCTGCGATAACGCCTGCGAATCCGCCGCCGTGTACTCGGCAGATACCGCCGCCGATCTTGTTCAGGAACAGCTGGGTCAGGGCAAGTACAAGAGGGATCTTCTGCTCGTGGCAGTCCTTAATGCAGTAGCAGTTCTGAAGCAGCTCCCAGGAAGATCTTCCGGACTCATCCATCAGCTTCAGGAATTCCTGGTAGTTCTCCTCTCCGATGGCATCGGCTGCGCGCTCTACGCGGGAGGTCTCTTCGAAGAAATGGATGGCACGAAGGATGGCTCTGTCGTCCTTGATCTCATTGACATGTGCAAGAAGATTCTCAAGGGTGGTCTCATGAAGAAGCTCTGCGCCAAGTACCTTGGCTGCTGCTTTCATCTCTCCCGGAATCTCAGAGTACTCCTGGCTCAGGTCTGCATGGCCTTTTCCTGTGTTTACGATTACCAGCTTGTGGCCGAATTTTCCAAAGGAGAAATCAAGCTTGCTGTATTTCAGGTCGTTTCGGTCTGCGAAGTCAAAAAGAACCGGTCCGCCTACTGCGCATGCCATCTGATCCATCATTCCGGATGCCTTGTCCCAGTAAACATTCTCAGCGTACTGGCCGATCTTTGCATAGTCGGTGTAGGTCATCTTGCTGTCGTTGAAGAAATAGTCGATGATAACCATGATCAGCATCTCAAAGGATGCGGAGGAGCTTACGCCTGCTGCTGCGATTACGTTGGTGCTTACATAAGCATCGAATCCGGCTGTCTTGAAGCCGTTTTTCTTCGCGCCTTCCATCATTCCTGCAAGGAGGGCGAAGGTTCCTTTCGGGTAGTTGGCTCTGCTGATGCGGTCAAGGTCTACTACGATCTCGTCTCTGTAGCCTTCGCTGGTGATGTGGATCACATTGGTGCCGTTTGGTGCTGCAGCGCCGATGGTGTCAAGGTTGATGCTTCCTGCGATTACCTTGCCACCGTTATGGTCTACATGGTTTCCGATAATCTCGGTTCTTCCCGGAGAAGTGAAGAAATCTGCATGGTCATGCTTGTAGATCTTGGCAAATTTCTCTGCAAGATTCTGGAAGCGTTCAGTACATTTCTCGGTTTCTCCGTAGATTTTCTCAAAGCTTGCTTTTTCTGGTAAGTTCATAGGGATTCTCCTTCTTTATGATATTATGTGTAAATAATATAATTAGGTTGATATGGTATCTCTTATGTAATATATCTCTTATTATATCGCATCCAATATGGAATACCTTAAATAATTTGCGCAGTATCAGTAATATCTTGCGTTTTTAAGACTTTATAGTGTATAATACAAGTACTTTACAGGTAAATTTATGCGATTCATCACTGTTCACTCTGTGTCCGGCAACAGGCTCTAGGCACACTGCCAGTAAACAATCGCTGCGCTTTTACAATGTATTAAAAAAGAAAGGCACACACCATGGCGCAGATCATCACCAACCAGTTTCAAAAAGAATTAAAACAGCACGGCAGCGAGCATTTCCCCTTCCTGGTAAGCTACCAGAAGCTTTCTGAATATGAATCCGGGGCTTTCATGTGGCACTGGCATCCCGAGATCGAAATCACCTATGTGCAGACCGGCTCCATGTGCTACAAGGTGAACAACCTAACCTACCATCTGAAAGAAGGGGATATCGTGTTCAACAATTCCAATGCCCTGCACTCCGGTGCCATGGAAAACCACCAGGACTGCTCCTACATTCCGGTGACCTTCGACCCCAGGCTGATCTACGGATTTTTCCAAAGCACCATAAACAGCAAATATGTGGACCCGGTGATCCAGGATCCCCGCCTGCCTGCTGTCTGCATTGATCAGAGCGAAACCTGGCACAGTGCATTCCGGGAGCATCTTCTTGCAATTATTTCCCTGGATCAGAAAAAGCCGGAATTTTATGAGCTGGATATCACCATTCATCTGCAGATGATGTGGCGGCTGCTTCTCTCCCACATTACCTACGAACCCCAGGACACCCAGGAAAACAGTCCGGATTACGACCGGCTTAAGAAGATCCTTTCCTATATTGAGGAAAACTACAGCCACCCCATTACCCTGAAAGACATTTCCGGGCACATCCACCTTTGTGAAAGTGAATGTACCCGGCTGTTTAAGCGGCACATGAATACCACCTTATTTACTTATCTTCAGGAATACCGCATTGAGCGAAGTCTGGAGGATCTCTGCAAAGGAACGCAAATCAGCATCGTGGCAGAAAACGCAGGCTTCTCCGATTCTAATTATTACTCCAAGGTTTTCGCCAAGGTAAAGGGTTGCAGCCCCCGAGAATATAGGAAACGGCAATAAAACAGTTCAAAAATGCCCGTTTTTTACGAAAACAAAATTTTTTCCAGCTTTTCCTTTTTCCAAATCTTCTTTCCCTCCTGAAAAAGCTGAAGATACTCTAACTTGCGCTGTACGGTTTCTGCGATCTGGCTGGCTCTTATTTCCGGCATTCGTCAAATACAGGTGCCATTTTTATCAGCTTATGTCTGTCACTGCTGTACAAAAAGCCAAAATTATTATAATGCCTGTCTGTGTTGCTGGAATAAGCAACCCCAACGTAAGGCAGTTTCATAGTCCCCTGTACTCTGCCCCACGTTTCAGCAAATATAAAAAGCCGTTTGCAGTGCTGTACTTCTAGAAAAATATAGCAGTGCAAAACGGCTTTTTTGTTTAAGAGAAAAAAATGATTTGTATTTATCAGGTGAGGCTTACGGAGGTCAGGATCGAGCAGATCGTATCCACGTTAGCCGCGTATCCCACGCCTGTTACGCAGAACAGGTACTGCCTGTTGGTGGGATGGAAAAACATGATAGCGCTGCAGTCGCTTTCCTCGATCCGGTAGGAAACGCAGGGGATTCCGTTGATGGAAACGATATCGTCCACCTGGTACCCTCCCTGTCCGATGGCAGCGGCAACCTCTTCAATGGTCTCGGCTCCGTCGCTGTAAGCCCACACTACGGAAATTCCAGGCGCAGTCTCAGCACCGGAAGAATCTCCTGCAATATAAAGCACACCCTGCTGGCTCTGCTCTTCCGTCACATTGTACACATCCCAGTCACTTGGCAGATACAGCTGAAAACCATCCTCAAAAGGAACCCAGGTTCCCGCATATCCCACAGTGTCCTGAGAAAACGTGATGCTTCCCATCTGTGTACCATCCCCACTGCCGTCAGAAGAATCTGCACCTGTCTGCCCATCCTCCACGCTGGAGGAAACACCGCCGATATTTCCCACAGTACCGCCGGAAGCAGTGTCATTTCCTGCTCCGCCCTGCTTTAGTACATCGCTTACAGTGCTTTCAATATCTTCTATGGGGTCTGAGGCAGCTGTATCTGAGGTTACAGAACGGGTACTATCTACATGCTTTGTGTAGTCACTGTCTCCACCTGCAAGATGGGCAAAGCTTCCTGCTTACCCTGCCCATCTTACAGAGTGCAGCATTGCCTGCACCGTATCGTTATTACGCACATCTCCTCCTGTAAGATAGACCACTTCCATTACCGAATCGCTCTGGTCCATAAATACGATTCCGTAATCGTCTTCATTGGAAAAGAAGGCGCAGGGGATGTCATTGATGGTTTCTGTTTTTTCTACGGTATAGCCTTGCTGAGCCATGGCATCCTGTGCCACCTCAAATAAAGAACTGTAATTGCCCTCGGCAAGCTCCGCGTCGATTTCCTCCTGGGTGTAACCATCTGTCAGATTCATGGACATAGCAACCAGGATGGCATTCTGGTCGGAGGACATTGCGGCGAAGTAAATATCGTTTGCCTGATCTTCCTCGTCCAAATCCACAGATTCCCAATCCGATGGAAGATACAGCTCAAATTCCCCTCTCACCTGAACCCAGCTTCCTGTGTATCCCGCCTGGGACTCCTGGAAATCAGAGGTGTCAGAACTTCCATTTCCTCCCGGAATCCCCGGTACAGTTGTGGCAGCTCCAATGTCTGCAGAGCTTCCAGATGCAGGAACCCCCACAGGTGCCCCCTCACTTAACATATAAGCATTCTGCTTCACAAAATCAATTTCTGCGTTCATCTGCTGAAATTCGGCGGCCACGGCTTCGTCCTCTGTGTAGGCCTGGAAATCAGTGGGGAAGATCATGAAATAATTCATCACCGAATCCTCACTGAATCCGATATAGGTAAAATCCGGCAGCTCGGAAAAATCGTGATTGATGGTGCAGGACAAGGTAAACAGTTTGCCGCCGTCCTCCCCATATTTTTCCTGCCATTTCTCATGGCTTGCCTTGTGATAAAAGGCGGCAGAATTGTCCGTTGTCACAATTTCAAATTTCCCCTGCCAGTCAGCAGGAAGGGTAACTGCAACTTCCTCAAAATAATAGATCAGGGATCCGTCCGACAGCACGTTATCCGTATACGCCATCAGATCCTGGGAGCTGTCCGCCCCGTAAACATTGCCGGAAAACAGCATGGTTCCCATGCAAACTGCGGTAATTGTCTTTCTCCATGATTTTTTCATTTCTACACGCCTCCTTCATGTTATATGTTATATGTTATATGTTATATGATATATGGATTAAATAAGCCCCTCATCCCGGATTGGAAGAACCACATTTTCCAGTGCATATCGCAGCTTGGGATGATGGATCACAAAGTGAATGGACGGTGCCTTATTCTTGGAAACCATGCACCATTTTTCCTGGTGACAGGTAATCTGGATATTATGAAAGCCCTTGACCTTTGTAAAAGAAAACTGATAGTTTTCATGCGTCCTGGCATATTCCTTTGCCGCTTCCACGCAGGTCATATATTCCTCATAGGTAAGCACAACATCCTTTTCCAGAAAACACTCTGCCAGCGGAAGCATCACCGGATATTTGTCATACTCCTCTTTTGTCACCTGGGACAGCTCATCCGAAACCGGGCTGTGAGCCAGTATGGTTTCCATCCGTTCACGCTCCCTGGCATATACTTTAAGAATTCTGGAGCACTTGGCTTTCTCCATCTGATTCTTCCCAAGAAGCTCTTTCAAAAGCTCCTCTGGCATTACAAACAGCGGCGGTGCTGCCAGAATCCTTCTGCGCCTGCCCTCCACGTGACTGTCCTTTTCCAGGAAATCGAAAAGACCTTCTCTTTTTTCCTCCCTGTAAATTTCCATCAGAAGATGTGCCTTTTTCAGCAGATATTCTGTGTTTTTCCTGCAGATCTCCACCTCTTCCCTGCGGCTGGTCAGATAATAGTGGGCGGTGTCATGGTGTCCGCTAATGCAGTCCCCTGTCATTGCCGCCTGACCTGAGGTGTAATGGAGATGGCAGTAGACCTTGTTCTGAATCCCCTTCAGATAATACGGGGAAATCTGCCCGGTCATATAAAGAGGAATCCAGTTTTCCAGCCCCAGCATCATGTCCTTCATAGGCCGCTCCACGTCATGGATAATGTGAATGTGAAGCCCTTTTTTCAGAACCATGGCAAGGCCAAACATATATTTCTTTGCAAATTTCTCATCCTGAGCCATGTCCTCCACAGGCATGTCGCAGCACAGATGCAGCGGCTCCATAGATTTAGATAATACTGTGTGCTTCAGAAAATCCAGCTCTCCCTCCCGCATTTCCTTCAGTCCATAGTATTGTCTGGAAACTGGAAGCTGGAAAGGTACCTTAGGTACCTTGAAGCTGTCAAAATGAATGGCCCGTATGTAATCATCCAGGTTAAATTCATCCATTTTCTGCAAAAAGCCGGATATGTAATCCATTGTCTCAAATTTTCCCACACAAAGCCAATTCTGCAAAAGGAGAAAGGAATTCTCCGGATGCGTCAGTGTCTCATTGTCACAGCCTGTCAGTGCAGCAATTTTGCTTAGCTCCTCCTGACCGGAAAAATTCCTTACAATATATCCGCATACATTTTCTGCAAAGCCCCGGACATCTGAGGGTGTTCTTTTTCCTGTTCGGATCTTGGAAATATAGGACGGATCATAGTGCAGGGCAGATGCCATTTTGGATACATTGATTTCCAGTTCCCGAAGAAGAATATCAAACTTTTGGTAATAAAAAATCTCTGTTTTTTCTTCCTGCTTCAAGGCTGCCAAAAGAGCCTCCAAAGCCCTTTCCTGATCTATTTTCTTTCCTTTTTGCTCTGCAGTCAGGGCAATTCCTGCTGCAAGCTTTTTCAGATAATCACTGTCTGCACCGGGAATACGTTCGCCCTTTCGGTATCGGCTGAGAATGGTTTCGGAAATACCGCTGTTTTTGGCAAGCTCCCTGCCGCTGCAGGAAAGCTCTTCCATATATAAATTCAACTGCTCCTGAAATGTCACCTTATACTAACCTCCTCCCAGAAAAGCTCTGCATTCTCCAAGTCATAAAGCTCTGTTTTACCCTGATTCCTCCATTCCAGGCTTTTGCCATTCAACTGAAAGGATACCGTTGTATTATTATCCGGAAAGAAAAAGGAAATGACATCATATTGATCCGTTACAAAAATGTCTGTCCTGTCACCAATCCGAATCTGAAGAAAGGCATCTACAGCTGTCCTGATTTCATCCGGGGAAGTAAGCTTCGTCACCGTTAACAATCCTTCCGTGTCCTTTCTGAATTCTATTTCGGAGGGCAGCACCTTTTGCATATCCTTCATCTGGCTGCTGCCAGGCACCTCATAAAGATAAGCTCCGGTGAGAGTGCTTTTTTCCTCTGGTAAGCTTTGAGAAGCCTTGCTTCCTGTCGTAATGCAGCACATAACTGCAAAAATGAAAAAAATGATCCGAGCCATTCTGGTGTCCTCCTTTCTTTGTACTTAGCAGGTAACTGCTCAATACCTTAATAGCTACTTTCAGTATACACTATAAATCTGTCCTATAAAGCAAATTGCCACATTTGTCTATGACAAATGTGGCAATCCGTTAGTATGACTGACTCTCAAGAGGACGTCCATCCAGTACGGTCTCTACCAGCTCATCCCCTTTATAGCTTAATTTCAGTGAGAAGAAGGGAACATCCTCATTCAGAAGCTTCAGAAAAATCTTATCCCCCTCCCACAATCTCAGATTCCAGATCTCGTCCTTAGGAATCCATTTCAGTTTCCCCTCGTCGCATTCCTTCATGGTTCCTGTAAAACCATCTGCAGTATAAAGGCACATGTATTCCGTGCCGTAGCCCTCCTGTGAAAAAGTGACGATCCCGCGGAATTTCCAGGAGGTAAGGGTATAGCCCGTCTCCTCAAAAACCTCCCGGAGCATACACTCCTCCGGGCTTTCTCCCTCTTCAAAATGGCCTCCCACGCCAATCCATTTCCCCTTGTTCACATCATTCTTCTTGGAAATGCGGTGCAGCATCAGATACTGCCCGTCCTTTTCCAGATAGCATAAGGTGGTAAGGGGGCTTCTCTTTGCTTCTGTCTGTGCCATCATCTGATTCCCTCCGGAAAAGTGACTCCCTCAGGAAGAGGATCCCACTCATTTAAGCCAAGGCTTTGTTTAAACTTGGCCTGCTCCAGGGTAAGGCTTGGAGGATCCTCCTGCAGATATTCCATAAGCTCGTCAATTCCCTCTCTTGTCACATTGTTGACCATGAAAATCCGCTCGCAGCCTGCATTGATCAGCCACTGCTTTACCATGGGGATATTGGCGTAGGGGGAATCAATCTTGGTGATGATGCCGATAAGGGGACGCAGGATAAAGGAACGGCAGCTTGCCCCAAACAGATTGAACGGCTCGTCTGCTGCCTGCACGATTGCCACCACGTCTGCCTCAAAGGAAAAGCAGGCAAGTCCCACGCTGAACCGCTTGGACTCCGCATATTCCCCCGGAGAGTCAATGGTATCATCATTGGAATTGGTGTATTGCGTTTTTATATAATGAAGCTCCTCGCCTTTCAGCGCCTGTGTCAGTGAGGTCTTGCCGGCTTCGCTTCTGCCCATCAGAAAAATCTTCTTCATCTATCTCGTCCCTTATCTTTAGCTATACTCTTTACTTAACTTTTATGAACTGTGCACACCTTAAAGCCAAGCTCCTGGTCAAAAAAGCGCACAACCTCTTCTACCGCAGTCTGCACCTGTGACAGTCCGCCTGTCAGGATCAGGGAGCCGCAGAAACGGTCCATAAACCCGATCTGCACATCCGCACTCTTCATGGCAACGTCCGCTGCCACCACAACTGCCTCCCAGGGGGTAAAACGGATCAACCCGATGGCTTCCCCTGTATGGTCCTCCCCCTCATGAACCCCGATATGAAGTCCCAAATTCTCATAAATGCAGGACTGGGAAGGGCTGATCACGTGGGCCAGGCAAACCTCCTTGCCGGGAACACGCACGCGGGTCATGCGCAGCTTCTTCCCCTTCAGGTGCTCATAATCATCATGGAACAGCATTTCCAGCAGTTCTTCCTTCGTTATTCGCTCCATGCCCATACTTCCTATCGCTTCGTAATATTGCAGACTACATATCCTAAGGAATCACGGAAATAATCCACGATCTCTGTCATAGCGGACATTACATCGGAAATCTCTCCTGTGATGATCAGGGTTCCTGTGAAACGGTCTGCAAAGCCAAGATATACGTTGCCGCTCTTTACCGCAATGTCAGATGCGATAACTGCGGACTCCGGCGGTGTCATATTCATGATGCCGATTGCAGAGGAACGGTAATCCAGCTGAGGATTCAGTCCTAACTTCTGATAAATAATCGGTGCCGGGCCTCCCATTACATGGGCAAAGGTAATCTCCTTACCTGCCACAGTCTCCTGTACGATTCTAATCTGTTCTCCATGATCATTTGCCATTTATAAAGTGCCTCTCTTTCGAATATTATGATACCGATTGTACGCCGGATATCTGAATTTTCATTATTATTTTTAATTGTAACATCTGCTCCTGGAAATAGCAAGCAAAAGCCACCCAAAAATCTGTCGGTCCATGGCTGGTCCGGCTGCCCTTCCCATTATTTTTTCTTCTTTTTTATAAAATAATAGGGTGACATCTTTACGTGAGTGTGATAAAATACTTTCGCTTCTAAAAAAAGCAATTAATATGTAATTTTTTTGTATTATTTTTTTGAAAAAGAGGGGATTGATAATGGAAAAAGATATGACCAAAGGCAGACCGCTGCCTGTGATTCTGAAATTTGTACTTCCTCTTATTATAGGAAACATTTTTCAGCAGCTTTATAATATGGCGGACACTATCATAGTGGGACGCTTTGTCGGTTCAGATGCCCTTGCGGCAGTTGGCTCCACGGGAACCATCATGTTCCTTATAGGCGGCTTTTCTCAGGGAATTACAGCCGGCTTTTCGGTATTAACTGCCCAAAGGTTTGGTGCCCGTGACGAAGATGGTGTGAAGATCAGTGTGGCAAATGGTATTTTGCTTTCCCTTATTTTTACAGCGGTTATCAGTACCTTTAGTATGCTTGGCATGCACTCTTTGCTGAAGCTGATGAATACGCCGGAGAATATTTTCCAGGATGCTTACACCTACATTATGATCATCAGTGCCGGAATCATTGCAACCATTTTTTACAATCTGTTTTCCTCCTACCTGCGTGCGGTGGGAAACAGCAAGATTCCGCTTATTTTCCTGGTATTTTCCGCAGTGCTTAATGTAATTCTTGACCTTGTATTTATCATTAACTTTAAAATGGGTGTTGCAGGTGCCGCCTGCGCTACCATCCTTTCCCAGGGTGTATCTGCAGTTCTGTGTCTGGTCTACATTTACACCAAAATGCCTACACTCGCCCCGGCAAGACAGCACTGGAGGCTGCATGGTAAGGAGAGCCGCCATCAGCTGTCTATGGGAATTCCTATGGCACTGCAGTTTGCCATTACTGCCTCCGGTACCATGATCATGCAGTCTGCAATCAATCTGTTCGGTTCCACAGCAGTTGCTTCCTTTACCGCTGCCAGCAAGGTACAGAATCTGGTAACCCAGGGAATGATGGCAATGGGACAGACTATGGCTGCCTACAGCGGCCAGAATTTCGGTAAGGGGGATATCGGACGTATCCGCCAGGGTGTGAAGGCTGCTCTTTCTTCCTGTGTTGTATATTCCATTGGAGCAGCTGTTCTCGTATGTGTTCTTCTAAAGCCTGCCCTTGGACTTTTCTTTACAGGTGATGTGGATATGAACACCGTGCTTCCATGGGCCAAAACATATATTTACTTAAGTGTTATTTTCTATATTCCGCTTAGCACCATTTTCGTATTCCGCAATACCATGCAGGGCTGTGGCTATGGTTTCCTTCCTATGATGGGCGGCGTAGCGGAGCTGATTGCCAGGATGGTAGTCGCACTGATCTCCATGGCACTTACAAGCTACCCCCTGGCATGCTTCTGCGACCCGGCAGCATGGGTTGCCGCAGCTGTCTTTACAGGTGTTTCCTATATCTTTGTTATGAAGGATATTCGGAAAAAGTATGAAACAGCCTGATTAATTTTCCAGCGAGAAAATGTACTCCAACGGCAGCAAATGAATCTCTTCATAAATTTTCGTTTGGCTTTCTTCGCCAGCTTTTCCATCGTTCCCGGGTGCGGGAACCTTGATGCGAAAGGCTGGCTGTTTTATTGTCTGAATATAATATTGTTCCGGGGTTCCCATCCCTTTGAATTTCTTCCCGGAAGACTGTGAGCCTGGTTCCCGTTCCAGATGATAGGACGAGGATTTCTGCATATGTCTGGCAAGACGGTACGACCTTGGCAGACCTCCCATCCCCTGTTCGCTGTGATAATACACGATTTCCCTGCCGGCCTGTCCGAAAGTGAGAAGCCCTCTGCCTCCGTATTCCTGCATGATCCGGATCAGTGCCTTCGTCTCATTCTCGCTGGCAGGCTCCTCTCCCATCCTGGAACGAATGTAGTGGACAGTGGGGAAATTATGACAAATGTCCACGCCCCGGGCATTGTACCCGAAATCTTTCGCCGGAATGCTCTGCATCCGAAGCATCTGCCGGTAAATGGGATTTCGGATCATGGAAAAACCGCTCTGGCTGATCTCATATCCATCCGGATTCAGAAGGGGAAGAAAACAGATCCGGATCTTGTCCAGCAATTTTTTCACCTCGTAAAATTCTTCCAGCTGCCAGCCGCATTCATAAGCCCGGCAGTACTCTTCTGCCATCTGAATCAAAAGCCGGGGAAGCAGGTTCTGGGTTCCGTCAATTCCAGCCACGCAAAAAATCATCTGCGCTCCATTTCCCACCTCTAACATAGGAATCAGCCTGTCATCATGGCTGTTTCCCACTGCGCGAAACTGGCAAAAGCCGCTGTAACGGCCAGCAAGCTCCCATAATGTGTAGTAGAGCTTTTCATATGTATGATTTTGTTCTTTTGGCATAAATTCTGCCCGCATATTCTACCTCCTGCAGCGGAGGAAAATCTCAGGCAGTATTGCATTTTCCGTACCAGCCTGTCCCCCGCCGCAATAGTATTATATGCAAAAAGGCAGGTCAAAATGACCTGCCTTATCATACTTAGTTCTCTCTTTTTCTCTTTCTTACCAGAACATATCCGCCTGCTACAAGAGAAAGACTTGCAAGCATCATCATGGTTGCAATCGGAGAATTGTCGGCTGTTCTTGCATTGCTTGCAGAAGAAGAGCCTGTAGAACTGTCATCTCCGCTATAGTTCTCAGGATCTGTGGAATCACTGCCGTCTCCGGAGCCGCCATTATAGCCGTCTCCACTGCCGCTTCCATCTGTACCGGTTGGAGTAATCGTGCCGGATGGTGTTACGGTGAACTCAATTGCCTTGGAGTAGAATTTCTGCTCCAGAGCCTCCTGTACGCCAGAAACAGCTACCCAGTCAGTGCCGTTGTATATGTACTTCTGGAAGAAGATATACATGGTAAAGGTCTTGGCATCCTTGATACCGTATTTGTTTCCAATAGAGAAACTCTTCTCATATCCGCTGCGGATATTATCCTTATTCACACTCCATCCATAAGGTACCCATTTGGTATCTCCATTAACCGGATCGGTATTCTCGGTTCCTGCACCAACAACCTTGAAGTTGTACATAGTCTTCGGATAGAATGCCAGCGGCTCCTCAAGACCGGTTACCTTGCTGTCTGTTACAGGAGGAGTAAGGGCCGGACGTGTGGTCGGAGTCGGTTCAGTCGGTTCCTCTGTTGGTGTTGCCTTGGCATCCAGAGTCAGTACAAGAGGTTTCTCAGCCTCCACGCCCTTGGAATCTACGCCATAAACTACAACCTTAATATCTGTATCATATGCAACACCTGTAAGCTGTACCTCAACTTTCGTTGCGATATCTCCTTCTGCCACATTGTTGTTCTTCACATCTTCAAAGCTTGGAGTATCCTCTGATTTCTTCACCCAGGTTGCGTAATATTTACCGCCCACACCAGCATCATTGGTAGTGAAGCTCAGGTCTACAGTATGATCATACGCTGTATTCCAGGCCAGGGACTCTGCTTTCAGTTTCATACGTTCAACAGTTGGTGTTTTCACTTCTTCCAGCTGTCCAGTAGTTGTATTAACTGTATATTTATCAGTGTCCAGGTAATGTACATGCTCCAGTACATTCTCCATAGTGGTGTAAGCATTTCCATCTGCATCCTTGCCGATTGTGACAAATGCTTTCACTACATCTGCATCGCTTCTTCTCACCTGCAGGTTTGCAGTATCTGAAAGGACTCCCGTAGCTGCAATATATGCGTTCTCACCGCTCAAAACGATACTGTTCTCGTAATTCACTCCATCATCGTAGTTTTCGCTGACGATCACATTGCCAGATACACGGATTTCACCTTCACTGTAAATTGCTCCGCCCTTATCCATCGACTGGTTGTCCGTGATGGTACCGCCGCCAAGACCAATACTTCCGCCCTGGTTGTAAATTGCAGAGCCAGGCGCGCTGGTACGGTTGCCTGTTAAAGCAACACCGTCAGACATTCCGAAATATCCCTTCTCAAGAGAAACAATAGAACCTGTTGCATCATCTGCGGAAGAGGCATCTACGGTCAAAGATAAAACTGTATCCCCATTCTTGCCTGTGCCAAACTGAAATGCGGTGTTCTCCCCCTGAACCATAAACATATCATCCAGGAATCCATCTGCACGCTTGATCACAGTACCGTCCTCTGCTGCTGCGATGGACACATTCCGGCTGTCAGAGATCACGATGGTATCGGAAATCTCAATGGTACCTGTCACAAGAATCTGGGATGGAGCCGCATTCTTATCTGCGTTGGCCGGTGCCATCAAAATTGCATCTGCCAGAGTCTTGCACTCGGTCTGATTGCCCTCGGCATCCTGGAAATAAATCTTGCAGGTGGAAGTCTCTTCCTCTGTTCCAGCCTCCTCTGCCTGTGTGGCAATGCCAGCTTCTCCGGCTTCCTGAGTCTCTGCATCTCCGCTTCCGAATCCGTCTGCCTGGCTGCTGTCGGTGCTCTGATCTGCTGCAGGAGTATCCGTCTGATCCTGGGATGGTTCCTGCGTGGCGGCATTATCTGCAGTGTTATCCTCTGCTGGCGCTTCTGCCGGTGTCTCCGCTGCGGCATCCCCTTCTTCTGCCGGAGCAGCGGTATCCTGAACAGGCTCTGCAGCCTCCTCTGACTCCACGGCAGCTGCTGTATCGTCTGTTGTCACGGTCTGGGCATCTGACTCTGCGAACGCCATAGTTGCCGGAGCCATTCCGGCAGCAAGAGTTCCAGCCATGATCAACGCTAAAATCTGCTGTTTTTTCATTTTAAAAAGTCCTCCTTATAAACGAGTCCCCCGTATTAAGTATTAACATCAAAGTCCAGTATAACATATTTCATTTCAAAAATCAAACTTATGGGCGAATCTGTCCGTTTCCATAAATAATATATTTCGTGGAAGTAAGGGCCAGAAGTCCCATTGGGCCGCGGGCGTGAAGCTTCTGGGTGCTGATTCCGATCTCTGCTCCGAATCCGAACTCAAAGCCGTCAGTAAAACGGGTGGAAGCATTTACATACACTGCTGCCGCATCCACCTCATCCAGGAATTTCTGCGCGTTGTTGTAGTCCCGGGTGATGATTGCCTCTGAATGTCCGGTATTGTAGCGGTTAATATGACGGATAGCTTCCTCCACAGAACTAACCACTTTAATAGAAAGAATGTAATCCAGGTACTCGGTTCCCCAGTCCTCTTCCGTAGCAGAAACCGCATCCGGAATCAGTGCTTTGGCTGCTTCATCCGCACGCATTTCTACATGCTTGGTGCGAAGCCGCTCTGCCAGAACCGGAAGGAACGCATCCTTCACTTTCTCATGAACCAGAAGGGATTCGCAGGCATTGCACACGCCCACTCTCTGGGTCTTGGCATTCATCACAATGTCTGCCGCCATGGCAAGGTCCGCACTCTCATCCACATAAATGTGACAGTTGCCTGTACCGGTCTCGATTACCGGGATGGTACTGCCGTTTACAACCGCCTTGATCAGTCCCCGGCCGCCTCTTGGAATCAGTACATCCACGTACTCGTTCATTTTCATAAACTCTGCGGTGGTCTCTCTGGAAGTGTCCTGGATCAGCTGGATGGCATTCTCTGTAAGATCCTGGGCTTTCAGGGCACTGCGGATACAGTCCACAATGGCAGTATTGGAATGGATGGCATCGCTTCCGCCTTTTAAGATCACAACATTGCCGGTCTTAAAGCAAAGGGCAAAAGCATCTGCGGTCACATTTGGTCTGGCTTCATAAATGATTCCGATTACACCGAGGGGAACTCTTTTCTGACCGATCATCAGTCCGTTAGGACGTTTCTTCATGCCGGTTACTTCCCCAATAGGGTCGTCAAGAGCCGCTACCTGGCGCAGACCCTCTGCCATTCCCTCTATTCTCGCTTCCGTCAGCATCAGACGGTCCACAAGGCCTTCCGGCATATGGTTGCGTCTGCCGTTCTCTACATCTATGGCATTGGCCGCAAGCAGCTTATCAGCGTGTGCCACAAGGCTGTCTGCCACTGCTTCTAAGACTTGATTCTTCTTCGCAGTGCCAAGATTGCGAAGAATCACTTCCGCTTCCCGGGCATTTTCGCCCAGAGTCTGCAGCATTTCATTCATTTATAAGTCCTCCCTTCGGTAAGGCATTCCTGTAAATATTGCTTTGCGTCACAATGATCTGCGGGCAGATATCGGTCGGCTCTGTGGGAACCTGATCCAGGATCTGGAAATCAAAGGCAACTGCAACCCGCTGAGTATCCGGATGCTTCTCCAGAAAACGGTCGTAAAAGCCTCCGCCGTATCCCACTCTGTGGTTCTCACGGTCAAAGGCCACTCCCGGCATGATCATAAGGGCATCCGTCCAGTCCACAGTCTCTCCTTCTGCAGGCTCCGGAATTCCGAAATATCCAGGAGCGAGCTGGGAGAAATCTGTCAGGCGGTAAAAGACCATGTCCTTTCCCACCACCTTGGGAACTGCCACTTCCTTGCCGGATTTCCAGGCTTCCTCAATAATAAACCTTGTCATGACCTCATGATTGTAATCTGCATAAGCCATAACGCGGTCTGCCTGCAAAAATTCCGGAAGCCGGATCACGCGCTCGGTCAGCTGGCGGCTCCATTCTTCCACCTGCTCATCGGCGCACTGCTTCCTGGCTGCAAAAATCTGTTTTCTAATGAGTCTTTTTTCTTCCATATTTTTCTCCAAGGTTCACAATGGTACCATCGGCTTCCTTGATGTCAATATTGTCAAGCTGGTTGCGCAGGTTCATCTTGATAGTGGCAATATACTCCTTGCGAAGCTTCGCCTGCTCAATTTTCTCTTCCTCTGTAAGACCAACACTCTGTGCCTTGTGATGAAGGGTGTTGATCCGATCAATCATTTTACTGTCCATATTATACTCCTCTTCTATTTATAATCTGTAATACACTTATAACAATTTCTCTATATAATCTATCAGGTAAAACTCTTCCTGCTTCTTTCCTACGAAAAGGGTGCCGCATTTATCCCCCTCCACAATACGGTGGATGTTATGGAAGTCGCCGCCGTTGGCGATCACCATATCCGTGCCTGCCGCTGTGGCAATTCTGGCTGCGGTCAGCTTGGTGGCCATGCCGCCGGTACCAACTTTGCTTCCGGTGGAGCCTTTTCCCATGTTCAAAAGCTTGTCATCCAGCTGCTCAACTGTATCAATAAACTCCGCCTCCGGATTGGTATTGGGATCATCTGTGAAAAGCCCGTCTATATCGGACATCAGAATCAGAAGATCTGCACCGATCAGGGCTGCTACCACTGCGGAAAGGGTATCGTTGTCTCCGAATTTCTCCAGGGACTGCAGCTCGTAGGTGGAAATAGAGTCATTCTCATTTACAATGGGGATTACCCCCATAGACAAAAGCTCATTGAAGGTATTCTCCGCATTCTTACGGTTGGCATTGTTTACCATGGTGTTCTTGGTCATCAGGATCTGGCCTGCCATCTGATTGTACTCTCCGAACAGCTTCTGGTAGATCATCATCAGCCTGGCCTGTCCCACAGCTGCACACGCCTGCTTCTGGCGGGACTCCTGAGGCTTCTCCTTAAAGCCAAGGGCTGCCGCGCCCACTGCAATGGCTCCTGAGGATACCAATACCACATCCTTGCCCTGGTTGCGAAGATCTCCCAGCTCTCTTACCAGTACCTCAAGCTTGCGCAGGTTCAGTCTGCCTGTCTGCGGATGGGTAAGGGAGGAACTGCCGATCTTGATTACCACACGTTTTTTCTCTTTCAGTCTTTCCCGGTAATTCATTGTTCTAGTCAACTCCGTTAATCGTTAATGTAATAAAAAAATAATAACCCTTTTGGCAACTGTTCAGCACCTTCACAGTTACCTTTTTGCTACTTATCTTACATCATTTTTCTTCATTCGTCTATAATTTTGGATAATGGATGAATAATTTCAAAAAAAATTCACATTTTCTAAAAAAAATTAATATAAATGCTTCTGGGGGCAGGCTCTAGGGCCTGTTTGAAAAAGGCTCTAACCTCATATAAACAAAACAGGGATCTCAGGGCGCGGCATAAACACGCACTTGTCCCTGAAATCCCCCATTCTCTTATTTACTATTACTTTAAAAATCCTGGTTGGCAGCCATGAATTCTGTCACTGCAAAGTCACAGATCCTACAGAATCATTGAGCACGATCTCTACCCAGGTCTTGCCGCGGTTCAGCTGGATCTCCTGGCCGTTGGAATCATAGTAATGGGTAGTACCCCACTGGGAATCCTTACTCCAGGTAATATCGATTGCCTTGCCTCTGGTAATGTATTTGCCGCTGCCGCCGGACTGGGTATCAATGTTCAGATAGCCATTAGCATCATAAGCCTGATAGCCGGAATACTGAAGAATAATGTTGTCACAGGTCAGCTGCTGTCCTGTCAGCTGGTCCACATGAGGTGCATTAAACTGGAAGCGGCTGTATTCCTTGGTCTCGGCATTGTATTCAAACCAGGGATGATTGTCCCAGAAGTTATCCAGCTTCACAAGAGTCGCCGGTGCTCCTTCATCCAAAGTAATCTCTGTTCCCTCCGGCGCAAACTGATAATGTCCGGTGTAGCCCTCCGGATACTGCTGGCTGTAGCCAAGGCTCTGGATTCCTGCCTGAAGGTGGGCTGCATCTGTGTAGGCATTGTGAGGTGCCACACGGTCTGTAGTCCGGTAATAGGCATTTCCAAGAGTCAGTCCGTTCAGATTATCGATCACATGCTGATCCAGATACTGAAGTGCATACACAGCCTGTCCATAATGTGCGTAAATGGCATCAAATTCATTGGCGTAGAAAATATAATAATCACGGCAGCTTCGCACAGAGCCGATTCTCTGCAGATTATCGTAATCCTCGATGACCGCCATAAGCCTGGTAATGCCGCCCTCCACAGGTGCTTCATAAATAACCCCGGCATTTCCGGTACCGCTCTGGGGTGCACCGTTGGTATCATTGCCCAGCATGACTGCAATGGGGCGTCTTCTTCCAACGCTCTCAGGCACATCCTCTCCGGTCAGATAGCTTGTCACCTGCATTTCCAGATTGTCTTCTGCCTGTACGCTTACGGCTGAACCAGCCAATGTGCAGGAAATCAGCACGCCTGCAAGAAATTTCAGCATTTTCTTCTTCATGTCTTTTCCTCCTTACGCTGTCAACAAATCTTCATCCTAATATTCGCTGTACTAACTATCAGCGGGTAATTCCAAGCTCATCCAGTGCCTTCGCCTGTCTTGCCTCCATATCCGCAGCTTCCTCGGGAGTCATATGGTCATATCCCAGAAGATGCAGCATACTGTGGGCAACCAGGAAGCAGAACTCACGCTTCACACTGTGTCCGTACTCTTCTGCCTGTGCAGCTGCCCGCTCTGCGGAAATCATAATATCCCCCAGAAGAAGCTCTCCGCTGTCCAGGTCAAAACAGGACTCATCGTCCTCTGCCACAGAATAATCTGCCGGAGTCTCAAAAGGCAGCATTGGGAAAGAAAGCACATCTGTGGCTCTCTCTATTCCCCTGAACTCTGTATTTACACGCTTGATCTCTTCATTGTCCGTAAGAACCAGATTCACCTGTGCATCCCATGGACATTTCTCCATGTCCAGCACCTTCTCGGCAACGATTTTCGCAAGAGCGGGGCAGTCCAGGCCCAGGTCAAAATCTGTCTCACATTCATATTCTATTGTAACCAAAGCTTTCCCTCCTGGTGTAATGTACAACCTTTCAGTGATCCAAAGGGATACTCCAAACTAAGCGAACTGAATAGTTGTACTTATTTTATAATATTCCAATTCGTATCTGTAATGACAACTTTCCCTTTTGAGAGTTCCATCATCAGCCAAAAACCTTCGCCGTCAGCCTGGCAGCAAACTGGGGGCACACTTAAGATCTTCCACTCCTTCGAACTGCCCGCTTCTGCGTCTTCTCCGCAGCCTTCGCCTCTTCCTTCTCAAATGCCTTAACAATATCCTTCACAATCTTACAGCGGACAACGTCACGGTTGGTCAGAGAAATCGTGGCAATGTCATCCACATTTTTCAAAATAGACGCACATTTCTGCAGACCGGAGTCGGTCTCCTTGGAAAGGTCGATCTGGGTCACATCTCCGGTAAGAATCATTTTGGAGCCCACACCGATACGGGTCAGCGCCATTTTCAAAATAGGAAGCGTAGCATTCTGGCTCTCGTCGATGATGATCATACTGTTATTCAAAGTACGTCCTCGCATGTAGGCAAGAGGTGCCACCTCAATGATTCCCCTCTCCCGCAGCTTGGCCGCCTGATCCGGGCCAAACACATCATTCAAAGCATCATACAGCGGCTTCAGATAAGGGTCTACCTTCTCCTGCAGGTCTCCCGGAAGAAAGCCAAGCTTCTCTCCCGCTTCAATAGCAGGACGGCTGAGAATGATTCTCTCAATCTCATCATTTCGGAACATCTCCGCCGCATAGGCAACTGCCAGATAGGTTTTACCTGTACCAGCCGGTCCGATGCAGATGGTAACCGTATTGTTTTTCAATGCGTTAATGTAGTTCTTCTGGCCGATGGTCTTGGTGCGAATGGGACTGTTCTTGTAATTCAGAGTTACCGCATCCCCCAGTACCTTACGGGTACTGTCTGCAATATCCTCGTCCTGATCATCCCCCTCGTCCGTCTCATCCAGAAAACGATGGATCATATCCACAGAAAGCTGCTGCTGTTTGCTTAAGGCTTCCTGCATGGCTTCAATAATATTCACGGCACTGCGGATCCGTCCGTCATTGGTGCCGCTTACGGTAATACTGGAATTTCTCTGGGTAATAGATACCCCAAGACGCTTCTCGATCACCTTGATCAGCTTGTCATTGATACCGAAAAGCTCCTGTAAAATGTCTAATGAGTCAATCTCTATATTCGCGGATTTCAAATGCTGCTCCTCCTTATTTCTGAGTGTGCTTCAAAAAATATTCTGCCAAATATGGGTCACCATTTGCAGAAATGCTTTTTCGCCACACTTTATTCTGTCTCTTCTGGCTTCTGACTTTCCGCGTCAGATTCTTTTATACTATCCTGCTTCTCCAATTCTTTCTTCTTACGAAACTGCTCTACCGCTTCCCGGATGGCTGCCTCTTCCTCTTCCTTCGCAATCTTGCGGGCAAGGGAAATTGTCTGGAAAAAATTGCTCAGCAAAATCACAGCCAACGGTACCAGGATCACCGGGATAAAAATCAGCGGATTGGAAACCAGTCTGGAAATTTTTCCCAGGATCACAGATGACCAGATCACTTTTCCCACAAGGTATTCTGATTTCACATCATAGGGGTCTTCCACATTATTCCCATCTCCCTTGGTGGTATAAACATACTGACCGCCATCTTTCTCGATCCTTACCACACGGTGAGTATTCACCGCCCCGTCCAGCATAGGATCAGAAGAATAAAAAGAAATCACATCTCCCTCCCTGATCTGGGAAGGATCGGTCTCCTGCACCAGGATCATGGTATCCACATCATAGGTAGGCACCATGCTTCCGGTAGTGATCCGAAGCAGAGTAAAACCGCCTATACTGGGCGGTTTTCCAGGCTTGGTCAGCAAGACCATGATCAGCACCACAATGGCTGCTGCTATGATCACTACTGATATAAAATTAACAATGCCGTATATTATTTTTTTCAACATGGATTAATTGTCATCCTCTTTGTTCTTACGGTCGCGGCGATCCTGCAGAGCGTTCACGATATAGTGGGACAAAGTATTGGCCTGGGCTTTGGCAATTGCTTTTTCCCTCTCCTTCTTCGCCTCTTCAAGCTGCTGCTTCACCTGCTCCAGGGATTCTGCGGACTGCTTCTTCACACGGTCCACATCCTTCTGGGCTTTCTTCTGTGCAGCTTCCACTTTCTTCTTCGCTTCTAACTGCGCTTCCTTCACCGCCTGATCTGCCTTCTTCTGGGCATCGGAAACATCGGTACGTGCCTTATTTCTGGCTGCTGCGATCATGCGGTCAGCTTCTGCCTTTGCAAGACCTGGTTTTCTGAAATATCGGCAGGGATTTCCTCCTGCCTGTTCTTCCTTCTCTTCATACTCTTACAGTCTGTATCTCTTCTTCACATAGGCTACATAGTTCTGCATAGCGGCCTTCTCCTCAGGGTCTGCAAAACGCAGCTGGATACCGGCTACATAGCGGAAGCTTCCGCCCTTGGGTACCTCTCTCATCCAGCAGATCACGCCAGCCACCTCGTGCTCCGGAACTCCTGCGGCGGCAGTTCCGATTCTGGGAAGGGTGAAAATGCAGGTCTCCCCTACATCAAACCAGCGGTTCATATAAATTGCAAGACCGCCGTTGGAAATATCCATAGTCTCGCCCAGCTCCTGATCGATCTCTCCGTCTGAATTCAGTGCCCAGGTATCCTGCATGTATTTCACCGGCAGAGCCACCTTCATACGTACATCCACACGCTTGATAAACTGTCTGTGTTCTGTTACACGACGTACCTTCCAGAAACGGCGGATTCCAACCTTCACGGTATCGTCTACATATCCGGCAATAATGCCCGCTTCCTCTCCGTCGCCGTACTCAAACAACAGCTTCTGATTCTCGTCAGGCTCCAGTGCTTTTCCCCCAACCATAGGGATGGATACCAGAAAAGCAGATTCGTCTAATGATTTATTAAAAGTACATATCATATTGAATTTCGGTTCCTGACCGATGGGAACATCAAATGCCATTCGAAGCTTCGTTCCCGGATTGATCTTTAGTGCTCCTGCCATGCTTCACCTCAGTCTCCGCGTTTCATCCTGCAAAGGCGTTTTTTCTATATCGCTACTTATTTATCCCATATTATAACAAATATCATAATTTCCGTCTACATTATTTTACCAAATTATTTTCAGAATATTTCCAAAAAGCACTGAAATTTTACGAAGTTTCCTCTCCCTTTTGCACACTTCTCCTCTCCCCGCATTTTTCATCCACGGTCAAGGTTCCTTTGGTGATGCAGCGGGTTTTGTCTACGGTGATGGAAAGACTGGTGTCCACAATGGTGATGTACTGATCCAGCAGATTTTTTTCGTAGAGTTTTAGCTGCCGGGCGGCTTTTTCTTCGGCCTGTTCTTTGGTGTATACAGCCTTTTCGATCTGGTAGGGCGTGCGGGTGATTTTTCCCAGGGAAATAGGGAGGGCAAAATTTTCAGTGACCTGCCAGGGGATTTCTTCCACGGAAGTGATATGCTGCTCCCGGGACGCGCTGCCCGCGCCCAGAATCCAGTTTCCTATGTGAAAATACCAGCTGTTTTTCGGCTTGCCGTCTGCGATTTTTTTCTGATAGGAAAGGGAAAATTCCTGGTAGTATGGGATCTGATGGCGGACATAGATGTCTGCGTCTGCGGAAACGTACTCGGTGCGCACCACCTCCTGGCTGTCATTTAAAATTTCCACAATTCCGGATATGAGAAGGTCGCCTTTCTGACAGGTGTCACCTGTTTTCATCTGGGGAACGCCGCTTCTTGTGGTCATGCTTACGATCTCGCCATCCAGGTCTGCGATCAGATCACAGGGCACCGCCTCTTCCTGAAGGGTTTCTTCCAATACCTCCTCCTGAATGGTAAGAAGCAGCCGGGTTCCCTGCACCCTGGCAGAAACAAAGGTAATATCCGGGTAATTTTTCCGAAGGAGGGCTGCGATTTCCGAGCAGTTTACATTTTTTTTGCTGATTCCGTGGATCACGCCCTGCTGATCCAGAAATTCCAGAAGCTGGGGCGTAGAATTTTTCACGTTTCCGTCAATGTGAATGTTCCAAATGCGGCCGGAAAGCCAGAAAAGCAGAAGGGCGCACAGCAGGATGCCTGTAAGAAAGCATTTCCTGCGCCAGCTTCTGTACAGGAAAAAGGGCAGGCCTCTTTTTTCCAGAATTTGGATGCGGACATGGGTTTTGCTATGTATGGGGGCCAGCTTTTTGAAATCTGCTATGGAAATGCGGGCGGTGAGTTTCTTCTCTTCTGGGAGACAGACATTTTCCAGAAGGAGGCCTCTGGCGCGGCACAGGTTTAGGAAACGCTCTATCTGCTCCCCGGATACGGAAATTTTCACAGAGCCGCGGACGAATTTTTCGGGACTTTCCATGCTTCCAGGCTCCTTTCTTATTTTGGACGTTACATTCTTTCTCATCCACGCTCCAGCAAAACACAGGAAATGAATCCTTTTATTTCCATTTCCATGGGGCTGTAGCTGGCGATCTCCAGATTTTTCCCCTGGAGGATCACTTTCCCTTTGCAGGTCAGGATGATCAGCTTTTCGCCGGAATAAAAAAGGATGCTTTTATAGTTTTCGATCACAGCCCTGGATGGACCTGTGAGGGTGATGATGGGGTCCTTGCAGGCAAGATCGCCGGGAACCTGCATGGCGGTCAGGATGTTTTCCCGGAAAGTGTAGGGATTTCGGGATGAATCCCTCTCTTTCTCAGGATTTTTGCGCACTCTTTTTCCAGACATAAAAAAATCCTCCCGGCCTTTATAACTAGCTTATGCGGGAGGATTTTTTTTATGCCGAAGCAGCCCCGTCAGGTATCCACACAGAAACAAACACCTGGCGTTTGACCTAAATTTTTTTCAGACGCTACTATTGTTTTTGACAATCATAATCTTTTTTACCGGAAAAGTACCAGGGAAAACCAGAGTATGGTGTTTCCGCCAAGATTGTATTCCATGGAATGTTTCTCTACCAGCTCGTTGGCGACTACGCCGTGGCTTTCCAGGCAGGGGTGCATTTTTTCCGGGAAACGGCAGGGCTTGCCGTCTAAGTAAGCGCAGTGTTCGCACAGGTCGCAGGATTCTGTGGAAAGGGTAAAGGTCTCGAAACCTTCGCCTTTCAGAAACTCTGCAACTTCGCAAGTCAGCTGTTCGTGTGCGTCCCGGGTGGACAGCATTTCTTCCATGTTCATAAGGTCGGAAACCTCTGCCACGCTGGAAAAAAAGATGCCGCTCTTGTAGCTGTGGATCCGGGCGGCGCATTCCTCAAGGGTGCCTACCGCAGGGGGACAGGCCCAGGTGGTGCCGTAGCGCTCGCACTCCTGTTTGCAGATGGTACGCACCCGCTCCCGCACTTGGATTTCAGCAGCATCCAGCACGCGGTATTCGTAAATGGGATACTGGGATATAAATTCTTCAAAACGATTTGTGTCTAACATGTTGTTCCTCTTTGTATTTAATCAACCAGATCCTGCTCTGCAAACAGACTGGATACAGCAGCCTGATAGTCGGACAGATGCTGGGATTTCTTGATTTTCTTTGCGTATTTTTCGTAGTTTGTGAAGCTGACTGCCATGTAGCTCCAGAGCTCTTTCATGCGGAAAAGCACGTTTCGCTCGCCAGATAAAAGCTCTTTGTATTCTTCCAGCAGACAGTCGTGGAACTGGCGGAGCACTGCTTTGCCCGGCTGCACGCCATCCCGGATCTCACTTACCAGGCCTGGGTTTGTGATCAGGCCTCTGCCATACATAAAACAGTCTGTGTCCGGGAAGCGCTGGGTAATGCGCTTATAATCTGCTGTGGAAAACAGGTTGCCATTGTAGCACAGGGGCATTTGCAGCCGGCTGACTGCCTTTTCGTAAGCACCAAGACGGGGGACGCCCCGGTACATATCTGTCTGGATCCTGGGGTGGATGATCAGCTCGTGGATGGGATATTTCTCGTAGATGGCAAGAAGGTAATCCCAATCCTCCTCGTAATGGGTGCCGATCCTGGTCTTGATGGAAATCTTCATGTCCAGTTTGCTAAAGATCTCGTCCAGAAAGGCATCTAATTTCTGGGGCTCTGCCAGAAATCCGGCACCTTTGCCTTTGGCGGTTACAGTGCCGGAGGGACAGCCAAGGTTTAAGTTCACTTCCTGGTGTCCGTAGTCCTCCTTCAAAAGCTGGGCTGTGCGGATGAAGTCCTCTGCATTGCAGGTCAGGATCTGGGGAACCACGTACATCCCCTCGTTCCGTTCCGGCGACACCTCGCAGATTTCCTGGAAGCTTAAGTTCTTCTTGGGTTTGGCGGAAATAAACGGGGTGAAGTATTTGTCCATAGGATGATAAAACCTGTGGTAGGCACGTCGGTATACAAAATTGGTCACTCCCTCCATGGGAGCCATGTAATCTTTCATTTAAGTCCTCGCATGTATTAATTTCTGAAATTTGTAGGGCACAAAAGCCACTGGGAACGAAATTTTCATAAAACCAATTATACACGTTTCTATCTTTTTAGACAATGGCTGATTCCTCAATATCAGCGGATTTTGTTCTCCTTTTTCCATTCCTGGTATTCTTCCAGTCTTCGCACGTATGCATCAAATTCCGGAACTGTGAAATCCAGTTCCTTATACCGCACGGAATAAATAATTCCTTTGCTGATCAACTGGGCCCTTGAGGTAGAAATAGAGTTTACCGTCTTGTTCATTATTTTTGCCACACTGGAAATCGTACAGGGAAGTTCCCCACAGGCTGTCATTGCAAAAATAAATTTCTTATCAGCCTCAGAGCACCGCTCATACCTGACTTTAAAAAAAACTTTATCCAGCGTTTTCAAAAACTCCTCTACATTTTTTTCCACGCATTTTCCGTCAATTACATCTGTGCTGGTATTTTGGTAAACGATCTGGCATAGCTGCTGGATAAAAAACGGATACCCTTTGGTAAGCCTGATAATCTTTGTTACTGCGTCATCTGTATAACGAACATGCATCTTCTCCGCCGGCTTCTCAATTGCCTCTCTCGCCTGTGTTTCTTCCAATGAGCCAATTTCTTTGTAAACAAATAATCTCTCCGAATAGGATTTCTCCTCGGAAAGCATGGAATAGATCTTCGGAAGTCCTGCTCCCACGATCATTACCGGATAGCCCAGCTGATTGGCCCGGTGAAGCGCCGCAATCAGTGCGCCAAGCTCATTGGATTTCATATACTGAATTTCATCTATGAAAAAACAGATGGGTGTTTCCGCTTTGCCAGCGGCTTCCCCGATGGTACAAAAAACGTCCGTCAGGCTCTGGGTCAGATTAACGGTTGTATACAGTTCTCTTTCCTGCACAGAAAGGGAAAAGGTATTTTCACCAGGGTCGAAAGACACCACCAGAGCTTTAATAGCATCCAACGGTTTCTGGATCAAATGTTTAAATTTCTCAACTGTACTTATTTTCCTTAAAAAGGCCTGGGAACAGCTTGCAATCTGAGAAATAAAGTCATTCCGCTCTTCTACCTCTATATGTCTGCAGAAAATCCCTTTTTCTTCCGCAATGGTCTGAAGCCTGTTGATCAGAACAGTTTTCCCCACACCGCGAAGTCCGCTGAAAATCACGGATTGTGTGGGAATATTCAGCATCAGCCCATCAAATAAATTCTCAATATTTTTTATATCTTCGTCACGGCCAGCCAGATAAACAGGCATCAATCCTGCACCAGGTCTGTATGGATTTACTTTAAACATTTCAGCACCTCCAAGCATAATGATGTTAGGGGCAAAAAATAATTCCCCCAGAGCTTTTTAACACGCTCTAAATTGCTCTATCACATATTATTCCATTAACCACCGTCTTCGTCAACACATTTCCGTGTAAAAGTATAAAAAAGTATGGTATATCTCAAATATAACCAGATAAGCATCATCTATTCCACCACAGACCTTAAAGTGCTATATTTTTCACAAATACATATGTCTTTCCCAGAAAATACAGTTTCCTGGCAAATTTCTCTTGCCACCTATACTTTGCCGTGCTAAAATGCAAAAGAACCTTTTCCTGTAATTGGAAGGGAAGGTTATTTTGACAGAAAGAAGGCATACAAAAAGATGAAATTTTCCAAGCGACTGGATTTATTTGGAGATGAAATTTTCGCTGCGCTGAATGAGAGGCGGCTTGAGCTTGAGAAACAGGGAAAGAAAATATACAACATGAGCGTGGGAACCCCGGATTTTCACACACCGGACCACATTAAAAAGGCACTTATGGAAGCGGCAGCCGACGACCAGAACTGGCGTTACAGCCTCCGTGACCTGCCAGAACTTCTGGACGCGGTCTGTGCTTATTACAAGAAGCGTTTCCAGGTGGACATTACACCGGATATGGTAATGTCTGTTTACGGAAGCCAGGAAGGTATGGGACATCTGGGCATGACCCTGTGTGATGAGGGAGATGTGGTGCTTCTTCCGGATCCCTGCTATCCGGTTTTTGCAGCGGGAAGCAAGCTGGGCGGCGCAGTGCCTTACTACTATCCGCTGGTTGCAGAGCATGATTTCCTGCCTTATGTAAAAGATATCCCGGAGGACGTAGCAAAAAAAGCACGCTACATGGTAGTTTCCCTTCCGGCGAATCCGGTAGGAAGCATTGCTACTCCCGGACTTTATGAAGAAATTATTGCATTTGCAAAAAAATATGACATTCTGATCATCCATGACAACGCATACAGCGACATTATTTTCGACGGCGTAAAAGGCGGAAGCTTCCTTGCCACTCCTGGAGCCAAGGAAGTGGGTGTTGAATTTTTCAGCCTTTCCAAATCTTTCAACGTAACCGGTGCCAGAATCAGCTTTCTCATCGGACAGCCGGAAGTAATCGCTGCCCTTAAGAAGCTGCGCAGCCAGATTGATTTCGGTATGTTCCTGCCCATCCAGAAAGCTGCCATTGCCGCACTGGAAGGACCTCTTGACAGCGTGAAGGAACAGTGCATCCAGTACCAGGCACGCCGCGATGCCCTTTGTGACGGGCTTGCCTCCATCGGCTGGGAAAAACCAAACGGCAAGGGAACCATGTTCGTATGGGCCCGCATCCCAGGCGGCCGCACAGACAGCATGGCATTCTGCATGGAACTGATGGAAAAAGCCGGCGTCATCGTCACCCCAGGCGCAAGCTTCGGACCTCACGGGGAAGGATATGTGCGCTTCGCACTGGTACTTCCGCCTGAGAAAATCAAAGAGGCGGTTGAGGCAATCCGTACAAGCGGAATTTAATGCATAAAAAACCGCCTAAAACAGCCAGCAGGAAGGGAGTTTTCCATTACAGATTTGAACCTCGAAACCAGGCTCACAATCCACAAGGCAGAAAATTTTCTGACTCATATTTGGTTTGTGCATTCAAACATAAGTACCAAAATCCAAAATAACTCAAGAAAAGAAAGGGCTTTTATAACTCATTCAAGTTATAAAAAGCCCTTTCTTGTTTCCAGAGCATGTTTGCAAAAGGCCTTCTGCAAGATGTACGTTACAATTTGCGGAAAGATTTTGGAGACACACTCTAAATTATTTGTGGTAGGGTTCGTGGTTCATGATGCGGTAGCCGCGGTAGATCTGCTCCAGGAGGATCATCTGCATCAGCTGATGGGGGAAGGTCATTCTGGAGAAGCTAAGCTTGTAGTCGGCGCGCTTTAACACTGCATCGGAAAGGCCCAGGGAGCCGCCGATCACAAAGACGATGCTGCTTTTTCCCTGTACCCCTAATCTGGCGATCAGGTCGGAAAGTTCTACGGAATCCAGCATTTTGCCGTCTATGGCAAGGGCGATCACATAGTCCTGCTCCCGGATGTGGGAAAGAAGACGGTTGCCTTCTGTCTCCTTGATCTGACGGTTCAGGGCATCGGAGGCCTTGTCCGGGGTTTTCTCGTCCGGCACCTGAATGAAGTTCAGCTTGCAGTAGCGGCTAAGGCGCTTGGCGTACTCGGCGATCCCGTCATTTAAATATTTTTCTTTTATTTTTCCAACTGTGAGAATACGAATTTCCATAGCAGATTACATTTCAAAATCCATTGCCACGCGGTCGCAGGTGTTTGGTCTTACGTAGGTGTCGGCAACTTTTACGTGATTTGGGTTTACAGCGTAGGCAGCAAGTGCCTCGGCGCTCTCAAGCTCTGTGATCAGGCACAGGTCACGGGAGCTGGATGTCAGGGGATCGGTGACTACCTTTGCGCTGATCAGGCCTGGAACTACGCCTACAAGACCTTCTAAGTGCTCTTTGATCTGTGCTTTTAATTCCGGCTTCTTCTCCTCCGGAATCTCCTCTTTAAATGACCACATTACCATATGTTTTACCATGTTTCTCTTCTCCTTTACTATTAGATTTTACCCGTTTCCATTACAAATGTTCTTCCACATAGGTCTGGAATTCTTCCATGGACATCAGGACTTTACGGGGCTTGGTGCCTTCTTCGGGGCCTACGACTCCGGCGTCGCAGAGCTGGTCCATGATCCTTGCGGCACGGTTGAAGCCGATCTTGTACATTCTCTGCAGCATTCCGATGGACGCTTTCTCCTTCTCGATAATGAATTTGCCGGCCTGCTCGAAATAAACGTCACGTTCCTCTCCGCCGGAGCTTCCTCCTGCTGTGAGAACCGCATTGTTCATCTGCTGCTCGATCTTGCTGTCATAGTCAGTCCTTGGGTTCTTGTCTGCTAAGAAGTTCACAATATCACTGACTTCATCATCCGAGACAAAAGCTCCCTGCAGTCTGGCAGGCTTCTGATAGCCCTGCGGATAAAACAGCATATCTCCTTTACCAAGCAGCTTCTCCGCACCGTTCATATCCAGAATAGTTCTGGAGTCCACGCCGGAAGTAACCGCAAATGCAATACGGGACGGCATGTTCGCCTTGATCAGACCTGTGATGACATTGACAGAGGGTCTCTGGGTTGCGATAACCAGATGAATGCCTGCTGCACGGGCCAGTTGTGCCAGACGGCAGATGGCATCCTCCACATCTCCAGGTGCCACCATCATCAGGTCGGCAAGCTCGTCTACGATAATGACGATCTGACACATTTTCTCCGGGCGCTGTTCGCCCTCCGGGAAGGTCATCTTGTCCAGCTTGCGGTTGAACTCCTCTAGATTACGCACGCCATACTCTGCAAAGGTATTGTAACGGTTGCTCATCTCATTTACCGCCCAGTTCAGAGCACCAGCTGCCTTCTTCGGGTCTGTGACAACCGGAATAAACAGATGGGGAATTCCATTGTAGACACTAAGCTCCACCACCTTGGGGTCGATCATGATCAGCTTCACCTCATCCGGTTTGGCTTTATATAAAATACTGATGATCAGCGTATTGATACATACGGATTTACCGGAACCAGTGGAACCAGCGATCAGAAGGTGAGGCATTTTCGCGATATCCGCAACCACAGTCTTGCCCTCAATGTCCTTGCCAGCTGCAAAAGCAAGCTTGGATTTGGCATTCTGGAACTCCGGTGACTGGATCAGATCGCGGAGCATCACGGCACTGTGCTCCTTATTGGGAACCTCGATTCCAACGGCCGCCTTGCCTGGAATAGGTGCCTCAATACGAATGTCCGGCGCTGCAAGATTCAGCTTGATATCATCAGCAAGGCCTACGATCTTGCTGACCTTCACGCCCATTTCCGGCTGAAGCTCATAACGGGTGACGGTAGGTCCGCAGCTTACATTGGTTACCTTGGCATTGACGCCGAAGTTGTATAAAATCTCCTGAAGTTTCTGCGCTGTCTTCCTTAAGTGAGCATCGGAATCTCCCTGGGATTTGCCGTTGCCCCTCTTCAGAAGGTTCACAGACGGGTACTGATATTCCCGCTTCACGGCTGCTTCCTGGGTGCTGATCTCGTGCTGGATATTGACGATTCCGCTCTCAATCTCCTGCCTGGAGGATTTGGGATTCTTGGCAGGCTGGCGGGATGCTCTCTCCTCTCCTGCAGAGGCGACACCATGAGAACCATCAGCTGTGCCAGACGAACCAGAAGTACTGGCAGCCCCTCCAGAGCCATGAGAACCTGAAACATCAGCTCCCGTGCCGGAACCGCCGGCACTTGTTGCCTGCATGGTTCTGGCAGTTGCCATGGCTTCCTTGAAATCTACGCCAGCGTAGCTGTCCTCATCTTCTGCATCCTGCACTGGATTCACTGCCTGAGGCTGCATTTCTTCTCCAAAATGCGCCAACTGCTGCTGCTCTTCCATCACAGTCTCTGGCAAAACTTCTTCCGTATCCACAGTCTCTGATCTGTGAATGGCAAAATCCAGTCCTTTATCCTCCGGAAGGGAAACCTGGTCATCCATTCCATCCCCGTAAGCCTCCATATCACTGAACAGATCCGTTCCCACAAGAAATCCAGTGGTCTCTGCCTCTGCTCCTCTTCTTGCCTGGCGTCTCACCGGCTGGCTGGCTTCTGTCAAACTGTCTCTGTTTTTCTGCTTCTTTTTCCCAAAGATGGAAGAAGTTTTCTTCGAACCGTCTTCTGACTCCAATTCTTCCTCTTCCAAATCCAGATCCTCTTCCGCCAGCGCAGCCTCCAGCTCCTTCATTCTTCTCTCCCGGCGTTCCTGGGCTGCCATCTGGCGCTGCTGGGCCTTCACCTGACGTCTTAACTCCCGCTCCGGTGCTCCCTCCTGGTAACGCTCATGAGTTCCCTTCAGCATCTCCAGGAGCTTATCGTAAAGCTTATAGAGAAATCCCAGAAAAGAATGCTGGGTGATCAAAATCAGGCAGACTAAGATCACAAGCACAATGATCACATAGGCTCCTACCGTTCCAAATGCGGAAATGGTAGAAATGCAGATGGCTCCTCCAATGGCGCCTCCGCCCGTGTGATACTGGGAACTAACCTTGTAGTACTCTGCCAGAGTGGTGCTCTCTGCGTACCCCTCTGTCAACAGCTGGAACACGCCGCAGAGCACCAGAAACAGAACAGCTGCTGCCGCGGTCTTCTTATAGGCAAGCACATTGCCCTTATTGGAAATCAGAAACACGGACACCCCAAACAAAACGAATGGAAATGCATAGGCCATCAGCCCCATCACTCCCATCAGTGCCCTGCTGATGCTTCCACCCACACTGCCTCCAAAGCCCAGGCAGCTTACCATCAGGATAATGGAAGCTGCGATCAGCACAAGAATCACGATCTCTGTCTGGAAACCGCTGGATATGGACTGCTTGGTATTTACATTTTTCCTGGTGGAAGGCCGTCCGGCGGTTTTCTTTTTGCCAGAGACATTCCCTTTAGCGGTTGATTTTTTCCTCGTATTAGATTTCTGCGTTTTTGACGCTGCCATTTAAAAGCTCTCCCTTCATCAGGCAAAATTACTGATCAGCGCTACCGCACCAGCCACAAAGCAATAGAATGCAAAATAGCGCAATTTCGTATGCTGCACGATCTGAAGCAGAAAGCGGATCATAAAATAGCCTACTACTCCTGCCGCAACCATGCCAAGAACATATGTAAATCCAAGTGAAACCGTCATCTTCGGTGTGGTAAACTGGCCAAGCTCCAGAATCAAGGAGCCAATTACAGCCGGAATACTGATCAGATAAGAATATTTCACCGCAAATTTCCTTCTGAAGCCGCACATCATACCGGCGCAGAGAGTCATACCGCATCTGGAAAGTCCTGGAAATACAGAGATTCCCTGGCAGATGCCGATCCACATGGCATGATCGTAGGTTGCGTCCTTCGGTGTCTTAATTCCGCCGATGTTGCTCAGATCGGTCACAAGAAGAAAAATTCCGGTGATCAGAATGCAGATGCCCGGAAGAAGCGGGGAAATGGCCGCCTTGGTCACCAGTCTTCTGCAGATGTAGCCAAGCATGGCTGTGGGAATAGATGATACCAGTATCAGCACCGTAAGCTTCCGATAAGTACCGGACACCAAACGGGCATACCCAAGCTGCTCTCCTGTCCTGCGGTTATGAAAATAGATGTTCAGATTGCCGATCACGTCCATAACCATTCCCAAAAGTTCCTCGCCGATCCTGCGGATATCCTCGTGAAATGCGAAAAAAATCGCCGCAAGGGTTCCCACATGAAGAAGCACCTCAAAAAGCACTGCCGTATTCCTGGTAATTCCCATGGCATTCTCTATGGCTGCCAGATGTCCAAAACTGCTGACAGGGAGAAATTCCGTGATTCCCTGCACGATTCCCAATAAAATTGCCTGTAAAACTGACATAACACTCAATTCCTTTTCTATTGTTAAGATCCGGCAGGCAAAAGCCCACCAAGTATTCCCATTATATCACAAACCCGCAGAAGATACAACTTTTAATCGAACAGCTGTTTATGGGGAAATATGGAACTAAGCATTTCCGCGCATAAAAAATCCCCGTCTGAAATCCCATAATGGAAAATCAGACGGGGAAAGCATACTCAAAGGAGTATTACTTATTTCGCATATTTGCTCTTAATGTACTCATCGATACCGCGGGCACCTGCTTTACCTGCTCCCATTGCAAGGATAACAGTTGCAGCACCTGTAACAGCATCTCCACCTGCATATACACCCTCTTTGGATGTCTTTCCAAACTCTTCATCAGCGATGATACATTTTCTCTTGTTCACATCAAGGCCGATTGTTGTGGAGGAGATCAGCGGGTTCGGGCTTGTACCAAGGGACATGATAACAGTATCAACGTCAATGGTAAACTCAGAACCAGGAATCTCTACAGGACGTCTTCTTCCAGATGCATCCGGCTCACCAAGCTCCATGCGGATACACTTGATTCCGGTTACCCAGTCCTTGTCATCTGTAAGGATCTCAACCGGATTGCAAAGAAGATCAAACTGTACGCCCTCTTCCTTAGCGTGATGTACTTCCTCCTTACGTGCCGGAAGCTCAGCCTCGGAACGACGATAGATGATATGTACCTCTGCGCCAAGACGAAGTGCAGTTCTTGCAGCGTCCATGGCAACGTTACCACCGCCTACAACTGCAACTTTCTTGCCGTGTGCGATCGGGGTATCATAATCCTCGCGGAATGCTTTCATCAGGTTGTTACGTGTCAGATACTCATTAGCGGAGAATACGCCGTTTGCCTGCTCACCCGGGATTCCCATGAACATAGGAAGTCCGGCACCGGATCCGATAAATACAGCCTCGAAGCCCTCATCCTTAAGAAGCTCGTCGATAGTTACGGATTTACCGATGATAACGTTGGTCTCGATCTTAACACCGAGAGATTTTACGTTCTCTACCTCAGCAGCAACGACTTTGTCTTTCGGAAGACGGAACTCCGGAATACCGTAAACAAGAACGCCGCCTGCTTTGTGAAGAGCCTCGAAGATAGTTACATCATAGCCCATCTTTGCAAGGTCTCCGGCACAGGTAAGTCCGGAAGGACCGGAACCGATTACAGCTACCTTGTGTCCGTTCTTCTGTGCTGCAGGAACTGGCTTGATGCCGTTCTCTTTCGCCCAGTCAGCAACGAAACGCTCCAGCTTACCGATGGAAACAGCCTCGCCCTTCATACCGCGGATACATCTTCCCTCACACTGTGTCTCCTGAGGACATACACGTCCGCAGACAGCCGGAAGAGCACTGGACTCACCGATGATCTGGTATGCTTTCTCGAAGTTTCCTTCTTTTACTTCATGAACGAAGCCCGGGATATTGATGGAAACCGGACATCCTTCCATACATTTTGCTTTCTTACAGCCAAGGCAGCGGTTCGCTTCTTCCATTGCCTCTTCTTTATTATAACCAAGGCAAACCTCTTCAAAGTTCGTAGCACGTACCTTAGGAGCCTGCTCTCTGACTGGTACCTTCTTTAATACATCTGCCATTATTTGTCACCTCCACACTGTCCGCATCCGCCGTGATGGGTATCGCCCTCCTGAAGCTTCAGAAGCGCACGTCCTTCTTCGGTCTTGTACATCTGCTGTCTCTTCATGGCAAGGTCGAAGTCAACTTTGTGTCCATCAAACTCCGGTCCGTCAACGCAGGCAAATTTTACTTCGCCGCCAACCATCAGACGACAGGCACCGCACATACCAGTTCCATCTACCATGATCGGGTTCATGCTGACAACGGTAGGAATATTCAGTTCTTTGGTTAACAGGCAGACAAATTTCATCATGATCATCGGTCCGATCGCAACGCACAGATCATACTCTTTGCCCTGGTTCTGTACAAGGTCGCGAAGTACGTCAGTACCCATACCTTTGCGTACATAAGAACCATCATCTGTAGTTACATACAGATTACATACTTCTTTCATCTTGTCCTCAAGGATAAGGAGATCCTTTGTCTTGGCACCAACAATGGCATCTGCAGTGATGCCATGCTCATGAAGCCATTTTACCTGAGGATATACAGGAGCTGTACCAACACCGCCGGCTACGAATACGATTTTTTTCTTCTTAAGCTCTTCAATGTCTTCATGGCAAAGCTCAGATGGCTGTCCAAGAGGTCCAACGAAGTCTTCGAAGTAATCTCCGGCTTTCAGCTCGGACATTTTGGTGGTAGATGCACCAGCCGGCTGGAATACGATTGTTACAGTTCCTTTCTCTGCGTCATAATCGCAGATTGTAAGCGGAATTCTCTCGCCTACTTCGTCCATCTTTACGATGACGAACTGACCAGGCAGACAATGCTTAGCCACGCGGGGTGCTTCCACGTCCATAAGAAAAACATTTGCAGAAAGTTTCTCTGCGTTGAGAATCTTATACATAGTTCCCTCCTGAAGTACTATATTTAACAAGCGCTAAAAATGTGCGTCCCCAGTGAGGACACATGTACGCTAGTCATATCCTATACCACTATAGCACAAAAAGATGGGTTAGTAAAATGAAATTCTACAGTTTCTCTTATATTTTTTCAAAAAAATGCCAGATCAGCTGTTTTTTTCCTTTTTTTCACCAATGAGCTGGTATAACTTCCCCAGAGCTTCCCGCATTCCGCCTACTTCATCGATCAGGCCCTCCTTTACTGCCTCCGGGCCTTCCAACATAGTTCCCACATCCTTTACCAACTGGGTGGTGTCCAGCATCAGCTCCTCCAGCCGCTTCTGAGAAGTATGGGAATGGGTGGAAATAAAGGTGGTGATCCGGTCCTGGATCTTTTCCATGTTGCGGTAGGACTGGGCCACGCCGATGAACATGCCGTTGGAGCGCACGGGATGGATCACCATGGTAGCGCTTGGGACCACAAAGGAATAATCTGCAGAAACTGCCATGGGAACGCCGATGGAATGTCCGCCTCCAAGAACCAGAGAAACGGTAGGAACGCTTAAGGAAGCGATCATCTCCGCAATGGCAAGGCCCGCTTCCACGTCACCTCCTACGGTGTTCAGAAGAACCAGAAGGCCGTCCACGGATTCGTCATCCTCGATCATGGCAAGCTTGGGCAAAACGTGCTCATATTTGGTGGTTTTGCTGTGGGACGGGGCAGACTCGTGGCCTTCCACTTCCCCGATGATGGTCAGAAGCTCCACCTTGTATCTTTTGGAATTCTCATGCAGGGTCACTTGTCCCATATCCCGGATCTGTTTATTCTGCTGCTCTTCCTGATCCAGGTTTTCCTTTTTTTCTGCTTTTTCCTGCTGCTGTTCTTTCTGCGGCTCTTCTTCCTGCTTTTTTCCTTTTACATAGCTCTTTTGCCCTGCTTTTTCCTGGCCTTTCCCCATGTTTTCTTCTGATTCTAATGGGTTTTCCTCTATTATTTCCAGCATAAAAAAATACCTCCACACATTCTTGTATGGAGGTATTATCTGCAATTCTTATAAAATTATTCAGCCCAGTTGTGCCATACGTCTGTAACGTCGTCATCATCATCCAGAAGATCAAGGATTCTCTGGATATCCTTCAGAGCCTTCTCATCAGTCAGCTCTACAGTGGTCTGCGGGATCATGGCAACCTGTGCCTCAAGAAGCGGAACGCCTGCTGCCTCAAGAGCCTCGCGTACTGCACCAAGATCATCCGGAGCTGTGAGAACCTCATAGCTATCCTCTTCCTCTACGAAATCCTCAGCGCCTGCGTCAAGAGCGGTCATCATCAGCTCGTCAGCGTCCACCTCGCACTCTTCCTTATCGATGATGATCTGACCCTTCTGGTCAAACATGTAGGATACGCAGCCCTGGGTTCCGATGCTTCCGTTACCCTTTGTAAATGCGTTTCTTACATTGCTGGCTGTACGGTTCTTGTTGTCAGTAAGAGTCTCAACGATGATGGCAACACCATTGGGGCCGTATCCTTCGTATACTGCCTTCTCGTAGCTATCAGCAGAGTCAGCACCTGCTGCCTTCTTAATACCGCGCTCGATGGTATCGTTCGGCATGTTGTTTGCTTTCGCCTTGGCGATAACATCGCGAAGCTTGCCGTTGTTGCTTGGATCCGGACCGCCGGCCTTAACAGCCATTACGATCTCACGGCCGATGATGGTAAAGATCTTACCTTTTTTAGCGTCGTTTTTTTCTTTCTTGTGCTTTATGTTTGCGAATTTTGAATGTCCTGACATTTCTTATCCTCTCCTTTTGGTTCTTTTTTTATCTTTTCGGCCCGTACCTTTCCGATAGTCTTGTTTCCAAGGGAAAGGATTCTGAAACGGTAGCCGTTTACCACAATTTCTTTATCCAGATCATCCTCTGTGGGGATATGCCCCAGAAGATTGGTCAGATAACCGTTCAGGGTCTCAAACTCCACCTTCCCGAAATCGATGCCAAGCTCCTCGGATACATCCTCCAGGTAAGCCAGCCCGTCAATGATCACACTGTTGTCCTTCTGTGTGCGGAAGGTGCTGTCATCCTCATCATATTCATCCAGAATGTCCCCTACGATCTCCTCCAGGATATCCTCCATGGAAACGATTCCGGAAGTCTGTCCATACTCATCCACTACCACTGCCATATGGATCTTCTTCACCTGCATGGAGCCGAACAGATCACTGATTCCTCTGGTCTCCGGAATAAAAGAAGCTTCCCGGATCAGTCCCGGCAGATCCTTAAGGGGCTTAAATTTGGCCCAGGAATTCCGGGTAAGGAACTTCAGCGCATCTTTATAATGAATGATTCCCACAATATTGTCAATGGTTTCCTTATATACCGGATAACGGGAATTGCCCTCCTCCAGCATAGTATCCACAATAGACTGCAGATTCTCTTCCTGGTCAAAGGCGATCACATTCTTGCGGTGGGTCATAATATCCTTGGCTTCTGTGTCATTGAACTCCATGATGTTCTGGATCATCTCGGCTTCATTTTCCTCGATGACGCCCTGCTCATGGGCCTCATCTACCATGGAAATGATCTCCTCTTCTGTCACAGGCTCCTCTGCCTGGTTAAAGGCCACTCCGAAGGGGCGTGCCGCCAGCTTGGCGATAAAGGTAACGCACATGGTAAAAGGATATAAGATCCTGGTAAAAAATCCCACAACTCCCAGATAGCGGTAGGCATATTTCTCCGGATGGTAGGTTCCGATCCTTCGAAACGTAAGGATGCCAAGAGATGCAAGCAGGATCACCACAAGTGCAAGCACCAGGATCACTGCTGCCAGATGCTTTATGTAGGGATGAAAGGTCTTCGTAACCCACGGAACGATAAATGCTCCGAAGCTCACACCGGAAGCCATGACAATCAGCGGAATCGCATTGACAAACGTCATGGGACTGTTCATCAGGGATAACAGATAAGTGGATTTCTTATCTCCTTCCTGCGCCCGCTTCTCAACCTCGCTTCCGCTCAGATTGTGTACTGCAGCCGAGAACCCGTAAAAAATACCGTTCAGCCACAGCAGCAACAATAAAATAATAACGCCCGCCAGGGGCATACTACTGCCGTCCTCCATAAATAAACCCTTTGTTCCTCCGTATAAAACCAGTCAAGGGGATCTTCACCATCCGCCTTGCTATTTGGTTAAAATGCGGCTGCAAATGCCGCTGAGACTTAACAACTATATCACTAAACTTTCTTTTCGTCAAGAGAATGTAAGCTCCAGGCTGATCTCAAGGGCATGATTTACCTTGTCAAGCATGGGGCCGTCCAGGTGGCATACCTTATCCTTAAGCCTTCTCTTATCAATGGTACGAAGCTGTTCCAGAAGAATTACCGAGTCTTTTTCGATTCCGTAGGCGGACGCATCGATCTCAATATGGGTAGGCAGCTTCGCCTTGTTCATCTTGGATGTGATGGCTGCACAGATCACAGTGGGGCTGTGCCTGTTGCCCACATCGTTCTGAATAATAAGTACCGGGCGGATGCCTCCCTGCTCGCTTCCCACCACAGGGCGAAGATCCGCATAAAAAATATCCCCTCTTTTAATTACCACACAATTCACACTCCGTTTTACTTTAACTTTTTCACTTCTGAAAATAAGTATTTCCAACTTTTTTCCTGTGTATACATGTGTGGTGTTTTACTATTTAATCAAAATACGTTAATTCTCCGCATTCCTCTCCGTCCCTGATGTAGATCCTTGGAACGCGCTTGCTGATATCACAGACAAACTCATAGGAAAAGCGGCCGGACAGATCCCCGATGGTGTCTGCTGTGATCTCTTCCTCTCCGTCTGTGCCAAGGAGTGTCACCTCATCCCCTGTTTTTGCATCCGGAATGTGGGTTATATCTACCATAAACTGATCCATGCAGACTCTTCCGCAGATCGGCGCCTTTTTGCCGTGGATCAGCACCCAGCCCTTGTTGGAGAGCATTCTTGGGTATCCGTCTGCATAGCCCACCGGAATGGTAGCCAGTCTGGTGACGCGGTCTGTGGTGTAGGTTCCGCCATAGCTTACCTCCGTTCCCGGCTCCACGTCTTTTACATAGGAAATGTGGCTCTTTAAGGACATTACCGGCTGAAGCTTCACAATATCCTTCTCCACTTCCTCGGACGGGTAAATGCCGTAAATGGTGATTCCGGCGCGGACAAGGTTTAAGTTTGCCTCCGGCACACGGATGATTCCGGCGCTGTTAGAGCAGTGGTGAAGAGGAATATGGATGCCGTTTTTCTCCAGAAGGTCCGCGAAGTCAAGGTAGCGCTTCAGCTGTACCATGGCCGGGGTGCGGTCATACTCATCTGCCCTTGCAAAATGGGTAAACAGGCCTTCCACTTCCACATTGTCAAGCTCATAAATCCTGCGGATCTCTTCCAGACTCTCTTCGCTGTCCTTGAATCCGATTCTTGTCATGCCGGTGTCTGCCGCAAGATGGATCAGCGCCTTTTTGCCGCAGGAGGCTGCCGCCTCGCTAAATTTGCGGGCAGTTTCATAATCACAGACTGCCATGCGCACATCCTCTCTTGCCAGCTCTTCGTAGTACTCTTCAAACACAAGTCCCAGGATCAGAATCGGCCGGGTGATTCCTTCCCGGCGCAGCTGCAGGGCTTCCTGGGCAGTCGCAGTGGCAAAGCCCCAGATGTAATCCAAATTCTCCAGCATGGCCGCAATGGGGACTGCGCCATGTCCGTATGCATCTGCCTTGATCACGGCAATGATCTTCGTCCCTTCTTTTATGTTCTTTTTCATCTGTTCAAAATTATATTTCACGGCATCAAGGGAAATCAACGCCTTAATTCTGTTATATTTTTCCATAATGTTCTCCTCGTTACTGTTCACCGATGTAACCTGTTTAAAAAATCATTTCCGCTTTGGGAGTACGCTCTAATTTTCCCCCTCCGAAAGCTTCAATATTTCTGGAAGTGCTTCGATCAGATCCTGTGCGGTCATGCCGTGGGTTCCTTTTTTCCTGAGGGCAAAATCCCCGCAACGGCCATGGATATAAACGGCCATGGCTGCCTGATAAGAAACCGGCGGCTTTTCTTCCTGGCTGTGATACATGCAAAGCACTGCAGCCGTTATGCCGGAAAGTACATCCCCGCTTCCCGCAGTTGCCATTCCCGAATTGCCGGAAAGATTGAAATACAGGTGTTCTTCCTGGTCTGCGATTACGGTGCAGGCATCTTTCAGCACACAGGCGCCCCCGCTTCTGTCTGCAAATTCAAAGGCCGCGGCTGCCGGATCCTCTTTCAAATGAGAAATGCTGCTGCCTGTCAGACGGCTCATCTCTCCCATATGCGGGGTCAGAATTGTATTTTCATTTATAAATTCCTGCCATTCCGGATGCTCAGCCAGAAGGTTCAGCCCGTCCGCATCTATGACTACAGGCTTTTTCGCTGCCGCCCCGTTTTTCAAAAACCAGAGCATTCGCTCTCTGCCCACTCCGTCTGTTCCAAGTCCCGGGCCGATCACCAGCACATCGCACCAGCTTAGGTTCTTTTGGTTGGCTTCCTCGTTAAATTCACAGGTTACCATTGCCTCGGGAAGAAGGGTCTGAAGGGGAACGCGGTTCTCCTCCACGGTCTGGATCTTCACCATTCCTGCTCCGCCATGAAGGGCTGCGCTGGCACTTAGGCAGGCGGCGCCGCACATTCCAGGGGAGCCTGCGATAAGGAGGACTTTCCCGAAGGTTCCTTTATTTCCCCAGGGGGCTCTTAAAGGAAGCTCTGCCAGGTCTGTCTGCTCCATGTGACAGGCTGCTTTTTCTGCAATCTGGATGCCTTTCGGGTCCCGGTCGTAAATTCCAATGTCTGCTGTCACAACCTTTCCCGCGTACATTCTTCCTGGGTAAAGGCACAGTCCCCGTTTCCGGTATGCAAAGGTTACCGTCATGTCTGCCTTAAAAGCCACGCCGAGAATGGCTCCTGTATCACCATGGATGCCAGACGGAATGTCCACTGCCACCTTGCAGGCTTCTGCCTGATTCATGCAGTCGATGATTTCTCTGTATTTTCCCGCAATTTCCCGGGAAAGCCCCACGCCGAAAATCCCGTCTGCTATAACAGTATATTCACTCCATACCGGGTTATTCGTTACCGGCACCTGATAGCTGGCGGCAATTTCCCACTGGCGTCTGGTTTCTTCGGTCATTTTGTCCGGATTTCCTGCAAGAAAAATCTCCGTATGGATCCCGGATAAGTGAAGCAGCCTTGCAATGGCAATGCCGTCGCCGCCGTTGTTGCCGGAACCGCAGACTGCCAGGACACGTTCATGCTGCCAGCTGCCATCGGGATTTTTCCCCAGAAGGTACTTCACGATTTCATCTCTGACAGCCAGGGCTGCGCGCTCCATCAGCACCAGTGACGGTACGTGCATGCTGTGAATGGTTTCATGGTCCAGAAGCTTCATCTGGCTGCAGGTCACAACTTTTTTCATGATCAGCTCCTCATCTGACGCGTCAGGCAACAAATCATTTCCTTTCGCGTCTATATGCAAAACTGCTGCCCGGTCTCCTGTAAATCTTCCAGTGAGACAAGCAGCAGTCCTCTTTAACTTCTATTTCTCTGTATGTTCATTCCGATACTGGCTTAAATTGTAGGACAAAGCCATCAGACTCTCGGAAAGATGGACATTCTCCACGATTACGTCCTCCGGAGCGTCCAGATCTGTATGTGCGAAATTCCAGATTGCCTTGATTCCGTTCGCAATGAGAATCTTCGCCATCTCCTTGGCCTTGTTCTTGGGAAGTGTCAGAATGGCGATCTCCACCTGATTCTCCTTCATAAATTCCGGAAGCCGGCTGATCATCTGGATCTCAATGCCGCGAACGGAAATTCCTTCCAGAACCGGATTCACGTCAAAGATTCCTACAAGGCGGAATCCTCTTTTCTCAAAATCCCCATAATTGGCAAGTGCCTGTCCCAGATTACCTGCACCCAGAATGATCATGGGATGGATGGTGTCCAGCCCTAAGATCTTGCCGATCTCTGTGTAAAGATATTCTACATTGTATCCGTATCCCTGCTGTCCAAAACCGCCGAAGTTGTTAAGATCCTGACGGATCTGGGATGCAGTTACGTGCATTTTCTTGCTCAGATCATTGGAAGATATACGCTCTACCTTCTCTTCCATCAGTTCCCCCAGATAGCGATAATACCTTGGCAGTCTCTTAACCACTGCCTTTGAGATTTCTTTCGCCTCCAAAATGTTCCCCTCCTTGTTCCCGCTGCCTATACTTTTCCGCGATACACTACGTCAATTATACCGAAATGTTATTTTCTTGTCAATCAAAGTTGTGCAAAATCACAAAACTTTTTGACCACGCAGCACATAATGGTTCCAGCTGCCTTAATGGTCACTGCTTTGTAAGTATCATGCTTTGTATCCCGGTAAAGAACCATGTCCATGCACTCTATCTGTCTGTACCTCTGGGATATCGTATGTGGCAGAAAAAAGAGTCAAAGCTGAAACTGGCTGCTTCTATGGTACGGCAGGTAATGCCGGAATTCGCTGCGAAAAAACAGGTAGTCATCCTATGTGACAGCTGGTATATGAAACAGGATCTAATTTCCGTGGTTGCCATGTAACCATCCATCTTAGGCATCTGGATATCCATGATTGCATTCATAAGAGTTCGGATATCATGTGACATATTATTTAAAAATGCTGTTTTTGCTTTATTTGCATGTTCAGCAGAAGCAAGCGCAATCCGAAGGGCATCTTCCTGCTGCTGTGGATCTGTATAGTCCTCCACAAACAGAAAAACATTCTTTGTATCTGCACTTTCCCTTTGTGATCGCTTCCATCGTCATCTGCTGCTTTACCCGGTTAAGATCCTCTGTATCACCAGATGCATAACGCATAATTTTCTCACAGATATAATCCTCAAACATCTGCTCATCCGACTCTGGGAAAATGTTTTCACCACTAAGCAGCTTCGTATCCTGATGAAGCTTTATGCATTTTCCTGTATCTTCAAAATCAATATACAGAATTTCTATATAATGATTTTTAAGAGCTTTTTCATATATTGCAGACTGAACTGCTTTCTCTAACAACTGAATTTCTCCTACTTTTTTCAATATATTTTATTACTATCGCAACTAAATGATCGAAATCGTCCACTTTTTAGTACCAAATATTCAAGCTCCATTCCATGTGAAATTTTCAATCCATTTTTAACACCTGAATCATCGTTCTATATATTTTGTGATGACAGATATCAGAATCTCCATATCAACTGGCTTGACCACATGATCATTCATCCCGGCATTCAAAGCAGCCTGTACATCCTCTGCAAATGCATTTGCCGTCATTGCAATAATAGGTATTTTCTTTCCGTCCGGACGGTCCGGCAGATTTCGGATGGCTTTTGTCGATTCATATCCATTCATTTCCGGCATCATAATATCCATCAAGATCAGATCAAAAGTCCCGGGAGCTGTATTGCAAAACTGTGTCAGAGCAGATTTGCCATCTACAGTCCTGGTTACAACCATCCCTTTTTCTTCCAATAAAACCACTGCTATCTCCGCATTTAAATCATTGTCCTCTGCCAAAAGAACATGCAAACCCTGTAAATCCATAGCTTTCCTTAACTTTTCTTCCTTTTCAGTCAATACCTGTTCTGCTATAAGCAGGGGGATTTCTACCGTAAAGGTTGAGCCAATACCTTGTCTGCTGCTGACTTCAATTTTCCCACCCATAAGATTTACATACTGTTTGGCAATGGCCATTCCCAGTCCGGTTCCCTTATAACTGGTTCTTGCTCCACCATTTTCCTGACTGAACTCATCAAATATTCTTGCCTGGAATTCCTCACTCATACCAATTCCGGTATCCGATATACGATAGCGCACGATTATATGGTGCTCATCATTACCCGGACTGTTTTCTGCAATAAATGAAATAGTGCCTCCGTCTTTTGTAAATTTGACTGCATTGCTGATAATGTTGAGCAATACTTCCCTGATTCTGAGTTCATCTGCCATCACATAGGGGTTTTTAAGTTCTTCTCCTGAAACATAAAAATTAAGGTCACGGTTTTCCATATATCCCCTTGCAATCGACAAAACAGTATTTATCATATCCCTGAGATCTACCGGTACTGGTTTATATTCCAGTTTACCACTTTCAATGCGGCTGATATCCAACACATCGTTGATCAGTGTCATCAGATATTCGGAACTCTGCCTGATCTTTTTCAGACAATTCTCCACTTCTTTGTCCGGCTTCTTCTTCAGGGCAATATCTGTAAATCCAACAATTGCATTCATTGGTGTCCTGATGTCATGGGACATATGGTTCAGGAATGTTGTTTTTGCAATATTCGCCGCATTTGCATTCTGTGCTTCTTTCAACGCTTCCATCTGTTTTTGCCTGCTTACGGAAAGGAAATAGACCAGTAGAAGCAGTACAAAAATAATCACAAATGAAATTCCGATCGCGAAGTCGGCATACTCTGCAAGGACATCCTGCAAGGTCATTTTCTTTTCTGAAACGGAATTCTGCGCAAGGACAACGCCATTTAAAATATTGGATGACTGCTCAATTGCTTTATTGATAATGGTAGCTGCTCTTCTGTTTCCTCTCGTTGTAAACATCGCTAATTCCTGCCGTTTTGCCATTTCTGCAAATGACAGACTTTTGGTCAGTGGACTTTCATTAAGAAGATTGATTTTTGAAGAGGGAATAACCGTTGCTCCTACTTTTCCCTTTGCTACTGCCTCCAGGCATTCCTCTTGTGTGTCATATTGTTTGATCTCTGCATCTGGAAAAAGAAGGGACACCATCAATTCCGAATACAGTGAGGTCTCTGTCGCTGCGATTGCAGAGAGACTGCTGCTATAGTCTTTCCCCTGGTAAATAACAACCGGCGTAATATCAAAGATTACATCCGTCAAAACCACCTGAAACTGTTCCTGCATATAAAGATCCTGAATGATAGGACCGGCAATATCTATTTCACCAGATTGCAATGCCTCGTTCATCTGCACTCCCGTGGAACAGGGAACTGCCTTAATCGTGATTTCATATTTTTCCTGGACAGTGTCCAAAACGGTTCCAAGGATTCCTGTCAGTTTCCCATTTTCTTCACCGCAAAAAGGAAGATTATCCTTTAGATATCCCACACGGATTGTATTTTCATGTGCATCCAGCCATTGTTTTTCTTCCTTGTTGAGTGCATAATTTATGACCGCTTTTCCTTCATAACGGGCATACAGCTTGCTGCTGTAGTCTGTTTCTGTATTGTTGATTTCTTCCAGGGCAGAATTTAATTCCTTTAACAGATCTGGTCTGGATTTTGATACACCAAAATAACAGTCACTTGCCCCGATATTGGCAATGGCAATAAAATCGCTGTTGACAGACAGTGCCGGAATCACAAGAGCCTCCAGTTCATCTGCATCCAGTTTTTCTATCATTTCATCATAGCCTTTACAGGCAACAACCTCTGCCTGGATCTGATTGCTGTCCAGCCATTTTTCCAGAAGTTCTTTCTGATAGCTTCCATCTGCAACACCGATACGGCAGCCATTTATCTGCTTTAGATCACCATCCGTAAGGTCCGCATGGTCCTCCCTGGTATAGATCCAGTATCGTTCCGTTAGCTCCTCATAAGAAGAAAAATTGATAGCTTCTGCTCTTTCCTGTGTATAACTGACATTTCCAAGTATATCTATTTCTACAGCTTCCAGCATATCCAGGCACTCTTTAAAAGAAGCATAGACATATTCATACTTCCAGCCGGTTATATAAGAAATTTTCTGAAGATACTCATAGCCTGCTCCCTGCTTGTGTTCCCCGGAACCGCCTTCCTGAAAATTGGAATATGGAAAATACCCGACTCTCACGGTTTTATTTTCTTCTTCCATTGCCTGAGTTGTTTCCCCGTCACTTTTTATCTCCGACGCATAAACAGAAGCTGATACAAAAAGCAGCATAATAATTGCAAAAATGCTCAAACATAATCTTTTATTCTTATTTTTTCCTATCTTTTTATTTATTCTTTTCATCTTTATTATCCTGCTGTTGTTCTTCCCAGTCTGTCAGTTTTTCTGTTTATTCAATACAGAAAGAATGGCCACTCTCAGTTTCTCAATATCAATGGGTTTCGCTATATGTTCATTCATGCCCGCATCAAATGCTCTTTTTTTGTCTTCCTCAAAAGCATTTGCTGTCATGGCAATGATCGGGATCTCTGCCTTCTTTTTATCATTTAAATGCCGGATACACTGGGTTGCCTGATAGCCATCCATGTTTGGCATCTGGATATCCATAAGTATCAGATCATAAGTTCCCGATGACATTTTGCGACAGCTTCTGCTTTTCTTGCCTTTCTTAAAAGTACGAGTATATTTGTAAGTGGAACACTCTTGAAGTCTTGATCGTTATCATATATCAGTGCCTGAAGCATTTCATCATAATCATTGCAGTCCTGTATCTTAAATTTCAGTGTCTGATTCCCCAGACAGTCTTTGGCATAAGAGATATATTCTGCCAGCATACCCGTAAGTTTTTCTTTCACCCAGGATTTTTCTCCGCCTGTAAGACTCCGATTATACTCAAGCGTAAAGTACTTCTTATACAGATCTGCCTTAAAAAAAGGACTCTTTATTTATTGCAAAATATATGCCCGATTTGCCAATAGTAGTAACAGAAGATATTCCCTATTCAGACCAGATGGATTCCTGCAGAGATACAAAAGCATCCATCTCATGACTTCGCAGTTTATCTGGGAAGTCTTTTAGTCATGTCTAAATTTAAAAGCACCTACTTTTCATCTTAAGAATTCTGCGTTGCAGGATTCTTACCGTTTTTTAATCAGGATTGCGAACTTGTTTCGCAATTACCTATCATGTACTATTAATAATTCATGTTATAATAAAAGCACTGCCAAACAGACAGTGCACCTCACTTTATGCAACTGGCTACCATTTTACAGGTCCTGTAGCTTTGCGTCCCAAATTTTCATCTAGTTTGCCGATTTCCTTATTATAGCTTTTAAAATTATACAAAAAAAACTGATTTTATTATACCCCCTTACTCCGCTTTGCACAAGGAAAACATCCGGGCTACGACAACCGAATTCGGGTGAAATATACCGCAAAGTGGGGCGTGCAGATTGCAGGAATGATTTTTCAAACCCTTAGAACTTCTTTCTGTTTTTCTGTCAGATTCTCCGAATTACCTTCCTGAAAAAACTGTGATAATCTGTATTTACTGATATCACGCTTTTCACATAAAGATGTTATTTTATCCGCAATATACTTCTCTATCATATTCATAAGCGTCCCTAAGCGGTTTTCACCTTTTTTTCGCCATTTTCTTCAGCATAGGAAATCATACTTAACATATCAGCCACCTCCTTTTGCCGGACCGGTTTAGCAGCTTGCACCTGTTTGCAATAAATGTACCAATCTTCTACCATTAATCCCTCAATTCTACAAAATCATCTTATATCAGATATCCTTTTTCGCAATTTCACCTATCACATTTATTACGGTCTTTGTTACAAGCACGAATCAAGTCAGGTACAATACCGAAACGCCTTATCTGTCAAAATCCTTGCAAAGATCAGTCCCAGCGGAAGTGCTGCAATGATCAGAAGCGCAGCTGCAAACCAGGATGCGGAAAGGGATAAGGACATGATTCCAAGGTTATAAAATCCACGGTATAAATAAAGCCCCGGTACCATGATCACAATAGAAGGCACTGTCACGGAAATCCTTGGATAGCCCACCTTATTTTTCAGAAGGGAGGCCAGAAGCCCAGCTGTCAGAGCTCCGATAAATGCGGCCACTGCCGGAGGTAAGGTGGCGAGATCCACAAGCTCCAGCCGCAGGGTATTTGCAATTGCACCAAGTACTGCCGTAGAACAGGCAAGCCTTACCGGACTGTTAAACATGATGGAGAAACCGAACACGCCGAAAAAGCTTGCAATAAGCCGTGTGAGAATCCACATTGCAGCAGACATATGGATCTTTATAAAATCCACCGGCTGTAAGTGAAGAAGCATGGCCATGATCCAGGCAGACATAGTGGCTACCAGGACAATAATCAGTGCATAAGTAAGCCTTTCCATACCAGAACGCATATCCAGCTTTGCCAGGTCGATTCCGCTGGTAATAAAGGGGAAGCCAGGGATGATAAAAAGCATGGCACAGATATATCCTGCTTCATGCTGAATGGAAATCCCAAACAGGATTTCCCCTAATTTTAATAATCCTGCATATACAAAGCATGCCAGGGAGACAGATGTAACAATACCCAGAAACAAAGTAAAATGATGCTTGGTCAGCTTGCAGCGAAGGAAATTTCCAAGTCCTGCTCCAATAAAAGCACAAAACATCTCTACTGGTCCTCCGCCTAAAAGAAAGGTAAATCCACAGCATGCAATGGCGGCAGCCAGTCCCAGGGCTGCCGGGGAATAAAGGCCATGGATCCTTTCAATCTCATCCAGATAGCTGTGAAGCTCTTCCCCGGACATGTTTTTTCCCTCTGTTTCAAAGTTACGGATAAAATGCTCCAGCCGGTTCAGCTTTGACGTATTCACCCCTGTATTGGTAAGGCATAAAGACTGGGTAAAGCCGTTTTCCCCGTCAAAACAGGTGTACTCAATGGACATCAGTCCGATATCTGCGGTACAGGTAATTCCCATTGCTTCGGCCAGGGCATTCATGGAGCTTCGGACCCTCCAGGCTCCAGTCCCACAGGATAAAAACATGATCCCCACACGTCCGATAATGGAAGCCTTTTCGGTGATGCTTGCATTTATAACGGGGGTATTTTGGCCATTTGCATCGGTGTATTCATGCCACTCCACGTCCATATGATTTTTTCTGACCATCTCTGGCTGCATAAGCCCACTTCCTTCCGAAAAGTCCCTTTATAATTTCAGGCTGTCATTTCCTGCAAGTTCCATCATCCGCTCCCTGCAGGCAAGGACGATCCCGTCAATTTCCTCCATATGCTGGAGCATTTTCTTTTCAAATTCATGGATGGGAAGCAAAACGCCAAGTTCATCAAAGGGTTTCTCTGGATTTTCTTTTTTTACGCCGGTCTCCTGTCCATAAAAAACCACTGCACGGGGTGCTGCCTGCTGGATCTCCTGGAAAGTCTTCCATACAACCGCATAGGCCTGCGCCTCTGTAAGCCCCAGCTTGCAGGTATCCGGAAGTGCATAGAGGATTAAAATCCCACGCTGGCGCTCTTCTTTTTCCTCTTTAATTTCCAGCCCATCCGTGTAAGAGCGTACAATGTCATATCCATCTGCCAGGTAAAGTCTGGATCTTGGTACACATTCATGCCGGTCAAAGGTTTCCTTAAATTTTCCATAGTCATGGGCGGAAACCATCTTTCCAGCATCTTTAAGAAGCTCTCCTTCCACATTGGTAAGAAGGACCGGATTCTCTCCTGCCTTTCCATGGAATTTTCTTGGGATCAGATAGGCTTCGCGGAGCAGATCAAACATACTTTTTCCGCACAATTCCAGAAGAAGGGCACTTACATCCCCGTTCTGGTAAGCGTGAAAGAGTACCTGCAAAAAGTGGTCCGGATCCTCATCCACCAGCATATGTTCATCATCCAGATACTGGTAAAACACTTCACAAAGTCTTCTTGATGCCTCCGGGGAAGCCAGGATTTTGGAAAAAATACCTTCTACAGCATGTTCTCTTGGTAAAACTGTTTTCATACTAAAACGCCTCTTTTTCTGTTTGGATCATGATGAGAGCTGTACTTATCTCTTTTCAGGAGGGATTATAGCATTGTTATAGTCATACCGCAATAGGATGAAAGTTTTCTCTTTCATATCATATTTTTATGTCTGCCATATCATTGACCGTTGTATGTGTTTTCCATTACAAGTTTCCATGAAATAAAATTTGTGAAAAATACCGTATCTTATCATCGGTCCCCCAGCAGATCATTCCCACCGCATCTGCCATTTCCTGGGCATCAACACAGTAGGCGGACATGCAGGAATGGTGCCTGTAAGGACCAGCGGACATGATTAGCAGGTCTGTATTTCCAGATTCCATTATTTTAGAGGCCAGCTGTTCGGTGAGTTTATTGTGCGCAAGCTTCGCCATTTTGTAGTCCATATCCTTGTTTTGTATCGTCTGGAGAATAAGCGCTTTTTCATAGGCGAATACCCTTTGTTTCATAGATTCTACTGTTCCGCATTCAGGTGGACAGGCGGGATTCACGTTGTAACATCCACACTGATTTTCTTCACAAAACTTTCGATATTCCGGTTTGAACACAAGTTTTTGTGTATCCATGATTGCCGCATTTGAAAACCCAAGTTTTTTTGCTTCTTTGATGTAATCCATAGGATACCTCCTCCAAGTTTTTTACAACTCACTAAAATTTTCTCCATACGCTGGTTTTAAACCCGCCCAGCTACAATTGTGTTTTTTAATTCCCTTGCCGCAGCGCCCATAGGATGCTGGCTGTCATACACCAGACAGATCTGACGCTCCGGGATTTCGTCTTTTAGTGGGATCTGTACGATTTCTTTTTTCAGAAGGGATGGGGCTGCCATTGGCTGGGGCAAAAAGGCAAGGCCAAGTTCACATTTTACCAGCGGCAGGATCTGGTCCGCAGTGGCGGCTTCCGTATCCGGGGAAAGATCCAGGCCATGGGATAAAAATACACTGTTGTAAAATTTATAGGTCATAGTTTCCCGTCCAAGAGAAATCAGCGGATAGTTCTTTACCTCCCGAAGGGAAAGCTCCTGGCTTCCAAGGGCGGTAAACGTGGTACCGCCAACAAGGATCTCCTGGAAGGGCATGAGCATGATCTGTTTCAACGGGGAATCCACCTCTGCCGGAGTGGAAACTACTGCAAAATCGATCTTTCCACTTTTTACGGATTCAATGGCTTCCGGGGTAGAATGGTTATAAAGCTTCAGCCGGATTCCCGGATAAGTCATATGGAAGTTTTTTAATTTGTCTAACAGAAAAATATTCAGGGCAGTTTCACTGGCGCCAATGGCTACACTTCCGTGGGAAAGCCCGGAGCTGTCCGCCAGCTCCTCTTCTGCAGCCTGGAACTGCTCCATTGCACCAAGCACATGGGTATAAAGCCGTTCTCCTTCCGGGGTAAGCTGTACCCCACGGTTAGTACGGATAAATAAAGTGGTATTCAGCTGCTGTTCCAGACAGTTCATGGCCCGGGTGATGTTAGGCTGGCTGTTGTTTAAAGCCTGGGCTGCCTTGGTAAAGTTGTGGTATTTTGCCACATAATAAAAAATTTTGTAATATTCGAAATTTACGTCCATAATATTTTTCCTTTTCTTTTGACATATCATATGTTTATTCCAACTATATCAATTATAGTTTTTACTTATTCCTGCGTCAAGCGTATTATGTACCCGAATAAAAAAGAACACTGTGACAGGGCCAAAAGCTGTTCATTGTAATATGGCAGCCCGGACAGTTTTCAAAGGAGGAACAAATGCTTACAGCAGTAACCGGTATTAACTGGGGCGATGAAGGAAAAGGACGTGTGATCGATCTTTTAGCGGAGCAGGCAGATGTGGTCGTCCGCTACCAGGGCGGCAACAACGCAGGTCACACAGTGGTCACCGACCAGGGTAAATTTGTCTTAAATCTTCTCCCATCTGGTATCTTACATCCAGGTGTGGTATGTGTCCTCGGGGACGGAATGGTAGTCGATCTGGAACATCTTTCCCGGGAAATCCATGAAATAGAGAAAAAAGGAATCCGGGTTACACCGGATCATCTGAAGCTTTCAAAGCGTGCCACGATCTCCATGCCATGGCACAAGGTACAGGATGAGTTAGAAGAAAACCGGCTGGCAAAAACCGACAGCGCCTTTGGCTCTACCCGCCGTGGAATCGCCTATGCCTACAGTGACAAGTACCGTAAGAAAACCCTTCGTCTTGGGGATCTGCTGCATTTAAAAGAGGATTCCGTAAAAGCCAGATTAAAAACCATGCTGGAGGCAAAGAACCTGGAGCTTGCAGGCTGCTACCATCAGGAGCCCATGTCCTACCCTGCACTTCTTACCTGGTGTGAGGAACAGGCTGAACTCTTTGGTCCCTATATTGCAGACACGGGTGAGTTTCTGGAACAGGCACTGTCAGAGGACAAAAAGGTAGTGCTGGAAGCCCAGCTTGGCGCCATGAGGGATATTGATTATGGTATTTTCCCCTATACCTCAAGTTCCTCTACCATTTCTGCCTATGGCCCTATCGGTGCCGGAATTCCGGGAAAATCCCTGGATCATGTGGTGGGCGTTTTAAAAGCATATTCTACCTGTGTTGGTGCCGGTCCCTTTGTAGCAGAAAAAGCAATGTCCGATGCCTGGGAAGAAGAGCTTCGAAAAGCGGGCGGCGAATATGGTGCTGCCACAGGCCGTCCCCGCAGGGTTGGGCCCTTTGATGCCGTAGCCAGCCGTTATGGATTAAAATGCCAGAATGCAGATATAATTGCACTGACCAAAATGGATGTGTTAAGTTCCATGAAAGAGATTCCTGTGATTACAGGCTACAAACAGGATGGAGTTATAGTAATGGACTTTGATCCTATGGAGGAACTGGAAAGTTATACGCCGGTAATAGAAATGCTCCCGGGCTGGGATTGCGATATTTCCAGCTGCCGGACTTATGATGAGCTTCCGGAGAAGGCCAAATCCTACATCCGTATTCTGGAACAGCTTTTGAACCATGAGATCCAGTTTATTTCCGTCGGAGCCAGACGGGATCAGTTTTTAACAAAAGGAGCCTGGTTATGAGACATTTGATCGATCCACTTGATTTTACCCTTGAAGAAACTACAAAAGTTCTGGATTTGGCAGACCGCATTGCAGAAAATCCGGAAGTGTACAGCCATGTGGCAGATGGGAAAAAGATTGCCACTCTTTTTTATGAGCCAAGTACCAGAACCCGTCTTTCCTTTGAATCTGCCATGCTAAGCCTTGGCGGAAAAGCCCTTGGCTTTGCCGGGGCTGAACAGTCCAGTGCCACAAAAGGAGAAACGGTAGCGGATACTGCCCGGGTGGTAAGCTGCTATGCAGATATCATTGCAATGCGCCATCCCAAGGAAGGTGCACCCCTTCGCGCATCCATGTACGCCACAGTACCTGTTATCAATGCCGGTGATGGAGGACATAACCATCCTACCCAGACACTGATTGATCTTATGACCATCCGCCAGAGAAAAGGGCATCTGGATCATTTAACAGTAGGCTTTTGCGGTGACCTGAAATTTGGACGAACCGTGCATTCCCTGGTAAACAGCCTGGTACGTCATCCTGGAAATGAGTTCTACTTCATCTCCCCGGAGGAGCTTAAGATTCCGGATTACGTAGTTGAAGAAACGTTAAAGCCAAACCAGTCTTTTTACAAAGAAGTCACCAGTCTGGAGGAAACCCTTCCAAAGCTGGACGTGCTCTATATGACAAGGGTTCAAAAAGAGCGTTTCTTTAACGAGGAAGATTATGTCCGGTTAAAGGATACCTATATTTTGAACCAGGAAAAGTTAAATCTGGCACAGCCGGATATGCCGGTTCTCCATCCTCTCCCAAGGGTGGACGAAATTGCCACAGACGTGGACCAGGATCCAAGAGCCGCTTATTTTGACCAGGTGCAGAACGGAAAATATATCCGTATGGCATTGATCATGGCTCTGCTTGAAGTCCCGGATCCGCTGACAGGAAGGACGGTGCTGTAATGTTAAAGATTGAATCTATCCAAAACGGAATTGTGATCGACCATATCCCGGCTGGAAAAGGAATGGATATTTACAAGCTCCTGGAACTGGACTCCCAGAAGCAGTCCGTTGCTCTTCTGCAGTCGGTAAGAAGTGAAAAATATGGCTGTAAAGATCTGATTAAAATAGAAGGACTTACAGAGCCTAAGCGTCTTGAAGTCCTTGGTTACTTAAATGAGGGTGTCACATTGATCGTGATCTGTGATGGAAAGGTGGTAAAAAAATACCACCCTGTTCCGCCAAGAACCTTAAAAAATGTAATCAAATGCAAAAATCCCCGCTGCATTACCAGTACGGAAGCAAACTGTGAGCACATCTTTAAATTGTCCTCCAGTGGAAAATACAGATGTATTTACTGCAACCAGGAAGCTTCCCTCTTAAGATAGAAACTACCAAACCCTCCCTTGTATGTCGCTTAAGAGGAAAATACCCTTTAGGTTTATTTCTATTCCTAAAGGGTATTTAAAAAAATTATTTTCTTCCCGTATCAGTTAAATCATAACTCATATCTAAAAAATCCAGCGTTTTACCATCTCCAACAGAGCAATCTAATATCACAGATATCCAATGCGCCTTATTCATGTGGTACCCTGGCATAATCCCATAGGTTTGCGCGATAAACTGTGTCAAAGAAAAGCATTTAGATTTTCCATAATTAATGTCTCCCTATAAAAACAGGTGGAAATTCTTCAATTTCTAATTCTATAAAGGGCAATCCTAAACAGACCTACCTATCTTCAGTACATACAATTATTGCTAATATTATATTTCTAAATGTGCTTATATTTTGTGTAACTTTTTGTTTATACAAATTTTCATCGCTTAAAGCTAATTTTCTCATAGATAACTTTTTGCCTATCACATAAACTTCATGTGTAATTTAGAAAAAAGGACAAAAAAAGAGCATAAAAGCTATCTGATTTTCCGTTACTGTACCAATTACTACACCAATTTAACATCAAAATACGATATTTTACGATAAATGGCGATAAGTTTGTAATAAGCAGAAAATGCAGAAATACTATATTTTTCAGTGCTTTCATGGGATTACTTGTGCAGTCTTACAAATTTTTGCATATTTTTTTGTAATTCGACAATTATTCTTTCAAAAATGCAGGATTTCAAGTATAATATTAAGAATAAGGGTCTGGATGACGGCAGGAATGATTATATCTGCCCACATCCAGCACCTACAGTTAAGGAGGAACTTATGATTTTATCATGTCAGAGCATCTGCAAATCCTTTGGGGAGAAGGTCATTTTGCAGGATGCCTCTTTTCACATAGAAGAACGGGAAAAGGCTGCCCTGATCGGCAATAACGGTGCCGGAAAGACCACTCTCCTTCGCATTATCATGCAGGAGATTTCCGCAGATTCCGGTAATGTGGTTATTGCAAAGGACAAAAAGATCGGCTATCTTGCCCAGTATCAGGACATTCACGGCCATCACACCATCTACGAAGAGCTGTTGACCACCAAGCAGTACATTCTGGATATGGAGGAGAAGATCCGTACCCTTGAGCAGGAAATGAAATATGTGGCCGGAGAAAAGCTGGAGAGCCTTATGAACAGCTATACCCGTCTGACCCATCAGTTCGAGCTGGAGAACGGCTACGCCTACAAAAGCGAGATCGTAGGCGTGCTTAAGGGTCTTGGCTTTGAGGAAGAGGATTACAGCAAGCAGATTGAGAACCTTTCAGGTGGTCAGAAAACCCGTGTGGCTCTTGGCAAGCTTCTGATTTCCAAGCCGGACATCCTGCTTCTGGATGAGCCTACCAACCATCTGGATATGGAGAGCATTGCCTGGCTGGAAACCTATCTTCTCAACTATCCAGGAGCCGTATTTATCGTTTCCCACGACCGTTATTTCCTGGATAAGGTGGTTACCAAAATCGTGGAGATCGAAGCCGGACAGATGCGCATGTACGATGGCAATTATTCCGCCTACGCCCTTAAGAAGGCCATGCTTCGCGATGCCCAGTACAAGGCCTATCTGAACCAGCAGCGTGAAATCAAGCATCAGGAAGCAGTTATCACAAAGCTGCGCTCCTTTAACCGGGAGAAATCCATTAAGCGAGCAGAGAGCCGTGTGAAAATGCTGGATAAGATCCAGAGGATCGAAAAGCCTGTTGAAATTGACAACCAGATGCGCATTTCCCTGGAACCAAGATTTATCAGCGGAAATGATGTGCTTACTGTAGAAGGCCTTTCCAAGGCATTCCCGGGACAGATCCTGTTTACGGATATCAGCTTTGAGATCAAGCGTGGAGAGCGTGTGGCTCTTATTGGAAACAACGGAACTGGCAAGACCACCATTTTGAAGATTCTCAACGGAATCGTGGAGGCTGATGCAGGTCGTTTTGCCCTTGGCTCCAAGGTGCAGATCGGATACTATGATCAGGAGCACCATGTGCTTCATATGGAGAAAACTATTTTCCAGGAGATTTCTGACACCTATCCGACTCTGACTGAGACAGAAATCCGCAATATGCTTGCAGCCTTCCTTTTCACAGGGGATGATGTGTTTAAGCTGATTTCTTCTTTATCCGGTGGCGAGCGTGGTCGTGTTTCCCTTGCCAAGCTTATGCTTTCCGAGGCGAACTTCCTGATCCTGGATGAGCCTACCAACCATCTGGATATTGCTTCCAAGGAGATCCTTGAGGAGGCACTGAACAGCTATACCGGTACGGTGCTGTATGTTTCCCATGACCGTTATTTTATTAACCAGACAGCTACCAGGATCATGGATCTGACCAATCAGGCCATTGTAAATTACATTGGGGATTACGATTACTATCTGGAAAAGAAGGATGAAATGACCCAGATCTATGCTCCTGCACAGGAAACTGCTGCACAAGAGATAAAGGAAGCGGTTTCTGAAACCAAGCTGACCTGGCAACAGCAAAAAGAGGAGCAGGCTCTAAAGCGTAAGCGTGAGAATGAGCTTAAGAAGGTGGAGGCTCGCATTGAGGAGCTGGAAACCAGGGACAAGGAAATTGACGAGACTATGGTTCTTCCGGATGTTTGTACCAATGTAGCCGAATGCACCAAATTAAGCAGGGAAAAAGCGGCAATTGCAGAAGAACTGGAAGGGCTTTATGAGAGATGGGAGGAGCTGGCGTAAAACTGCCAGTCTCCTTTTATACAAAGAAAAGCAGGAGCAGAATTGGAATTCATTTTCCAAAGCTGCTCCTGTTTTCTTTTTACATATTCTCAAGCTTCTCTCTGATTGCCACAATAAATTCGCGGCTGTTGAGAACCTTTACATCCTTTAAGGTAGTAATAAGTGCCAGATCCTTGGTCATCTGACCGCCTTCAATCACGGAAAGGGTTGCCTTCTCAAGCTTATCGGCAAACTCCATAAGCTCCTTGTTATTGTCCAGCTCTCCACGCTTTCTAAGTGCTCCTGTCCACGCAAAGATAGTGGCAACGGAGTTGGTGGAGGTTTCCTCTCCCTTCAGATAACGGTAATAATGTCTCTGAACAGTTCCATGTGCAGCCTCATACTCATAGTAGCCGTCCGGGGAAACCAGAACAGAGGTCATCATGGCAAGGGAACCAAATGCGGAGGAGATCATGTCGCTCATAACATCTCCGTCATAGTTCTTGCATGCCCAGATAAATCCGCCCTCTGCTTTCATAACACGGGCAACTACGTCATCGATCAGGCTGTAGAAGAAAGTGATGCCTGCTGCCTGGAATTTCTCCTTGAACTCTGCCTCGAAGATGTCATGGAAAATCTCTTTAAATCTGCCATCGTAGGTCTTGGAGATGGTATCCTTGCCGCCGAACCACAAATCCTGTTTGGTATCCAGTGCGTAGTTAAAGCAGCATCTTGCAAAGCTTTCAATGGATTTGTCAAGGTTGTGAACGCCCTGGATCACACCCGGAGCGTCAAAGTGATGGATCAGCTCGCTTCTCTCCTCGCCGTCTGCTCCTTTAAATACCAGCATGGCATCTCCTGGCTTGTCGATGTACATTTCTGTGTTCTTGTAAACATCACCGTAAGCGTGACGTGCAATGGTAATTGGCTTCTTCCAGTTCTTGACGCATGGCTCAATGCCCTTTACCACGATGGGTGCACGGAAAACAGTTCCGTCTAAGATGGCACGGATGGTTCCGTTGGGGCTTTTATACATTTTCTTCAGGTCATACTCAGACATTCTGGCCTTGTTGGGGGTGATGGTCGCGCATTTGACTGCTACGCCGTATTTCTTGGTGGCTTCTGCTGCGTCTACGGTAACCTGGTCGTCTGTCTCATTTCTGTATTCCAGTCCAAGATCATAATACTCTGTCTTCAGATCTACAAAAGGAAGAAGAAGCTCATCCTTGATCATCTGCCACAGAATTCTGGTCATCTCATCCCCGTCCATCTCAACAAGAGGGGTCTGCATCTGAATTTTTCCCATTATATCCTCCTAAATATGAAGTGTAATTTAATGATACCAGTGTCAAAAGGTCAAAAAGCCGTTCGTGCTTGCACGATAAGGCGTTTGAACTTGCGACACGCCAAATATGAGAAAGTAGCGATTTACGTAGTAAATCAGCGGATTTCTCATATTTGGAGGATTGCGGGAGCCGCATAGCGGCGGAGCAATCCGGGGTATCAAATGAGTGGCAAAAGCCTTTTTGACACTCATTTCATTTTATTTTAACGTAATTCCAAGGCGTGTGCAAGTCTCTGCCACGATGTTCTCAAGCTCCTCGTCGCAGAGCACGGTCACACGTCCTTCCTCGTACTGTTTGTCTACCCAGGCTTTGATCATTTTCACGAGCTCGCTGTTCTTGTCAACCTTCTGCTCCCCTTTCAGGCGGTAGTGGCTGTCGATCCAGTGGGCGATTCCGGCTGCTCCGGAGGTGTTGGATACGGCGACCTCAACCGGGCGGTTCAGGAATTTCTCAGTGTCAAATACGTTGTAGATTTCCTCGTTTTTCAGAAGACCGTCTGCGTGGATGCCGGCTCTTGTTACGTTGAAGTTCTTGCCTACGAAAGGTGTTCTCTCCGGAATGTGGTAGCCGATCTCTTTCTCATAGTACTCTGCCAGCTCGGTGATCACCGTGGTATCCATGCCGCCAAGGTTTCCGCGAAGCTGTGCATACTCAAATACCATAGCCTCAAGAGGTGTATTTCCGGTACGCTCGCCAATACCAAATAAGGAAGTGTTGACGCCGCAGGCACCGTACAGCCATGCTGTGGTGGAGTTGCTCACTGCCTTGTAGAAATCATTGTGTCCGTGCCACTCGATCAGCTCGGAAGGCACGCCCGCATGAACCATAATACCATAGATAATACCAGGTACGGAACGTGGGATCACGGCACCAGGATAGTTGACGCCGTAGCCCATGGTATCGCAGCAGCGAACCTTAACCGGAATGCCGTACTGCTGGCGAAGCTTCATCAGCTCCAGGCAGAATGGGATGACATAACCGTAGATATCTGCTCTTGTAATGTCCTCCAGGTGGCAGCGCACGGAAACGCCGATTTCCAGGCACTCCTTGACAATGCTTAAATAATGCTCCATGGCCTGCTTACGGGTCATTTTCATCTTATAGAAAATATGATAATCAGAGCAGCTTACCAGGATACCGGTTTCTCTCATACCCATATCGCGGACAAGCTGGAAGTCTTTCTTGTTGGCACGGATCCAGCTGGTAACCTCCGGGAACTCGTAGCCTCTCTCCATACATTTCTCTACTGCATCCCTATCCTTTTTGCTGTAAAGGAAAAACTCGGAAGCACGGATTCTTCCTTCCGGTCCGCCAAGCTTATGCAGATAATCGTAGATCCTTACGATCTGCTCAGTGCTGTACGGTGCTCTGGACTGCTGTCCATCACGGAATGTGGTGTCTGTGATCCAGATGTCATCTGGCATATGATGCGGTACAACCCTGTCGTTGAACGCAATCTTCGGTACTTCGGAATATGGAAAAAGATTTCGGAATACGTTAGGAGTGGTAACATCCACAAGCGGGTACATATGCTCCTCTAACTGAAGCAGATTAGTGTGGCGGTTCATTGAAACACGTCTATTTTCCATTGATATTTCCTCCTCGTTGGCTGGGGCCTGACTTTTCTTTTGTAAAAAGCGGCTCTGAAACTATACTTGCTGTCCATTTTACTCAATTAAAGCGATTCAGTCAAGTACTTTTATACTGTAAAGTGATAATTCTTTATCAAGCTCGGAACAATTCTCCTCACATTCCAAGAAAACGGCGGCGGTTAAACCGTCCCCAGCCCTGCTGGTTTCTGGGAAGGCCAAGGTCGTCTGCGCTGTTCATCAGCATGGTTTTGATATCCGTGTTGGTAAGGGCGGGATCCTTTTCCAAGGCGCAGGCGATGGCGCCGGTGACCAGGGGTGTGGACATGGAAGTGCCGCTTTTCACCCCGTAGGAAAACGGCTTGCCTGGGACGCAGGACATGATCCGGTTTCCGGGCGCTACGATATCTGGCTTGCAGACGCACTCTGTGGTAGGCCCTCTTCCGGAGATGGCGCTCCGCCCTTCCAGAAGGTCGCTGGAGCCTACTGTGATCACCTTTTTGCTGCTGCCTGGTGCTGTGATGCTGCCAGGCCTTGGACCCTGGTTGCCCGCCGCGGTGACCACCACCATGCCCTCATCCCAAAGCTGCTCCACGCTTTCCACAAGCCGTACATGATCCTTTTTGGAATTGCAGGTGGTGCCAACGGAAATGTTTACCACCCGAATTCGGTACTGCTGCCGGTACTCCCGGATCCAGCGGATGGCACGCAGCACGTCCTCCTGGCTTCCGTTTCCGTAGCGGTCCAACACCTTCAGGGCAATGATCCCGCATCCCGGTGCCGCTCCCCTGTATTTTCCCATGGACGCAGTGCCATCCCCTGCCGCCAGGCCTGCCACATGAGTGCCGTGCCCGTTGTCGTCATAAGGAAGTCTTTTAAAAGAAAGAAAATCATAAAACGCCCAGATCCTGCCTGCAAAATCTATATGCTCATAAATCCCGGTATCCAGGATGCAAACGCCGACTCCTTTTCCCGTATAAAAGGATTTTTCCATCATTTCCCCCAATAAAAAGAAAGCTTATAATAAATTATGTTTGCATTTTCAAATCTGCGTCAAATTTATAGACAATTTTTGAAATTCTCAAAAATTTTTATCGCTTTTTCTGCATACATATAGTATAATGAAATTACTTATAACAAGGGGATGAAAGAGACTTATGGAAAAGAATACACAGACACCGGAGGACAAGCTTCATTATTACTCCAGCGCTATTCGCCGTGACATGGGAAACCTGCTGAAATGGCTGATTCTTGCTGCCATCGTAGGCTATGTGGCAGGGGCATTCAGCACACTGTTTTCCTTTGTGTTAAAGGCAGTTACCAGTTACCGCAAGGCCAATCAGTGGATTTTTTATCTGCTGCCGCTCTCCGGCCTTTGCATTGTATTTCTTTATGACAAGCTTGGCAAGGACGACGGGGGCACCAACCAGGTGCTTTCCACGGTGCGTTCCCAGGACGATGTGCCCTGGCTTTCCGGACCGCTGATCTTTGTTTCCACTGCACTGACCCATCTGACAGGAGGTTCCGCAGGACGTGAAGGCGCAGCCATCCAGCTTGGAGGAAGCATTGCCAATCTTCTGGGACGGTGGATCCATCTGGACGAGGAGGACCGTCATGTGATCGTGATGTGCGGTATGAGCGCCGCATTCTCCGCACTTTTTGGCACGCCTATGGCTGCAGCGGTTTTCTCCATGGAAGTGGTCAGCGTGGGAGTAATGTACTATACGGCGCTGATGCCCTGTATGATCGCGTCTTTGATTGCCTCCCGTTTTGCAGCGGGCATGGGTGTTACACCGGAATCCTTCCATGTGGTGAACATTCCGGCGTTCAATCTGGAAACCGGGCTGAAAATGGGCGTGGCAGCACTGGGATGCGCGGTGATCAGCATTGTATTCTGCATTATTTTAAATGAGACAGCCAGACTATATGGGAAATTTTTCCCAAACAAATACATCCGGGTTGTGGCTGGTGCCGCTCTGGTCATTGTGATCACACTGCTTCTTGGAACAACGGATTACATGGGCGCAGGCGCGGAGCTGATCGAGAAGGCTGTTGAGACCGGAGAGACGGATTACATGGCTTTCTTCTGGAAAATGATCCTTACTGCACTTACTATGCGGGCAGGCTTCCGCGGAGGCGAAATCGTGCCGTCCTTTTGCGTAGGAGCGACCTTTGGATGTATGGCGGGACAGATTGTGGGACTCTCCCCGTCTCTTTGTGCAGCCTGCGGAATGGCGGCTGTATTCTGCGGCGTGACCAACTGCCCTATTACTTCGATTCTGATCGCATTTGAAATGTTTGGATTTAAGGGCGTTTCTTTCTATCTGATCGCAGTGTCCATCAGCTATGCTGCTTCCGGATATTACGGACTGTATAAAGATCAGACTATTGTATATTCTAAGTATAAGGCGAAATATATTAACAAGCACACTAAAATGTAAAATCCGGCACAAAGTGCCGTAAAAAGAAGGGGGTACATTTATGAACCTAGAAAAACTTTTTCACCTGAAGGAACACCGAACTGACGTGAAGACTGAGGTAATGGCTGGAATCACCACATTCATGACCATGGCCTACATTCTTGCAGTCAACCCGAACATCCTTTCCGCAGCCGGAATGGATAGAGGCGCAGTATTTACCGCAACTGCCCTGTCTTCCTTTATCGCAACCTGCCTGATGGCGCTGTTATCCAATTATCCGTTTGTCCTTGCTCCTGGAATGGGTCTGAATGCTTATTTTGCATACACCGTAGTCCTTGGCATGGGATATTCCTGGGAACAGGCTCTGGTTGCCGTATTTGCAGAAGGTATTATCTTCATTCTGCTTTCCCTTACCAACGTGCGTGAAGCGATCTTCAACTCCATTCCTATGACATTGAAGCATGCTGTTTCCGTAGGAATTGGTCTTTTCATTGCCTTCATCGGTCTGCAGAACGCAAAAATCGTTGTAAACAATGATTCCACACTGGTAAGCATGTTTTCCTTTAAGGGCTCTCTTGCAGACGGTTCCTTCAATTACATGGGAATCACTGTTCTTCTGGCTCTTCTTGGTGTTCTTATCACAGCCATTCTTCTTGTTAAGAATGTAAAGGGCGGTATCCTTTGGGGTATCCTGATTACATGGATCCTTGGAATCCTCTGCCAGCTTGTAGGACTTTATGTGCCAAATCCAGATGCTGGCTTCTTCAGCCTTCTCCCGGATTTCTCCAACGGAATTTCCGTACCAAGCATGGCACCTACTTTTATGAAGATGGATTTCGCAGGGGTGTTCTCACTGGATTTCGTTGTCATTATGTTTGCGTTCTTATTCGTAGATATGTTTGATACACTGGGAACCCTGATCGGTGTTGCTTCCAAAGCCGATATGCTGGACAAGGATGGCAAGCTTCCGAAAATCAAAGGTGCGCTTCTTTCTGACGCAGTTGGTACCACAGTTGGTGCTATGTGCGGTACTTCTACTGTTACCACATTTGTTGAGAGTGCTTCCGGTGTTGCAGAAGGCGGACGTACAGGTCTTACCTCTTTAGTATCCGCTCTTTTGTTCGCCCTTTCCCTGTTCCTTTCCCCGATCTTCCTTGCAATCCCATCATTTGCAACTGCTCCGGCTCTGATCGTGGTTGGATTTTTGATGCTTACTTCTGTTACAAAGATCGATTTTGATGACCTTACAGAAGCTCTTCCGGCATTTATCACAATCATCGCAATGCCGTTCCTGTACAGCATTTCCGAAGGTATCGCACTTGGCGTTATCTCCTATGTAATCATCAATGTATGTACCGGAAAAGCAAAAGATAAAAAGATCAGCGGTCTTATGTACGCACTGGCTGTTATCTTTATTCTGAAATACGTATTCTTATAGCATTAAGCTAAAATACCTCCTGACAGGAAATATGCTTCCTGGCAGGAGGTGTTTTTTGTTTGCACTATATAGAGGTATATCGAATACGTAGCTTTTCTTTATCTTTTTACATTGAATGCGCCCATTCCCGGGTAAACAGCTGCATCCCCAAGCTCTTCCTCAATGCGGAGAAGCTGGTTGTATTTGGCAACACGCTCTGTTCTGGATGGAGCACCAGTCTTGATCTGGCAGGTGTTAAGGGCAACTGCAAGGTCTGCGATTGTAGTATCCTCAGTCTCACCGGAACGATGGGAAGAAATTGCAGTGTATCCAGCCTTGTGAGCCATCTTAATTGCCTCAAGTGTCTCAGAAACAGAACCGATCTGATTCAGCTTGATCAGGATAGAGTTTCCGCATCCAAGAGAAATACCCTTGGAAAGTCTCTCCGTATTGGTTACAAACAGGTCATCGCCAACCAGCTGAATCTTGTCGCCAAGTTCTTTGGTAAGCTTCTTCCAGCCTTCCCAGTCTTCCTCATCCAGGGCATCCTCGATGGAAATGATCGGGTATTTGTCAACCAGCTTTTTCCAGTGGTCGATCAGCTCATCAGATGTATAAACAGTACCAGCCTTTGGAAGCTTGTACTCGCCAAGCTTGCCTGTCTTCCACTCAGAAGAAGCAGCGTCCATAGCGATCATAAAGTCTTTTCCTGGCTCATAGCCTGCATTCTTAACAGCCTCGAGAATGGTCTCAATGGCCTCTTCGTCAGATTTTAATGCCGGAGCAAATCCGCCCTCATCACCAACGGAGGTAGCAAGTCCTCTGGATTTCAGGATTGCTGCAAGTGCATGGAACACTTCTGCGCACCATCTTAAGCACTCTTTGAAGCTTGGTGCACCAACCGGCATGATCATGAACTCCTGAACGTCAAGTCCGGAGGAAAGTGCGTGGCAGCCGCCGTTTACAATGTTCATCATCGGCACTGGCATACGGTTTCCGGAAATGCCGCCAAGGAAGCGGTAAAGCGGAATGTCAAGGGAGGCTGCAGCTGCACGGCAGCAAGCGATGGAAACAGCAAGGATGGCATTTGCGCCAAAGTTGGATTTGTCCTTTGTTCCGTCTGCCTTGATCATTGCTTTGTCAATTGCATAAATGTCAGATGCGTCCATTCCTGCGATCACATCGTTAATGGAGGTGTTGATGTTCTCAACAGCTTTTGTAACGCCTTTTCCAAGGTATCTGCTCTTATCATTATCTCTAAGCTCCAGAGCCTCGAACTCTCCTGTAGATGCACCGCTTGGTGCTGCTCCTCTGCCGATGGTTCCGTCTACCAGGTAAACTTCAGCCTCTACAGTAGGGTTTCCTCTGGAATCCATAATCTCTCTTCCAATGACTTTCTCAATTTCTAAGTAATCCATGGTATGTATACTCCTTTCATTTTTCAAAGGAACTCCTTCGCGAACTACTTCCCGGAAAAGTCCAGCCGCAATCCGCATCATATTATGTCAGCGGTCTTTCTGTCATAATAAGGAGTCCAAATGATTTACACCGTTAGGTTAGCTATCCCTAACTCTGTAATTAGTATAAACTAACCATAACGAGATTGCAAGAGAAATAGGTGATAATATTTTTCATGATGTGTACGTGGTTTGTTTTCCGGTCACACTTCCACGATGTATTCTGATAACCGAGAAATAACAGGCTCCAAAGCCTGTTTCAAACGCGCTCTAGTTCAGGTAATTATACACTATACTGGAAAATTTCCTTGATTCCATTTATGCCCGTATACCCCTGCTTTTTCAAATACTTGTTAATATAATTGCACCCTGATGAAAAACTGCCATTTCCAAGTGTCCTTACAAGCTCATTATAGCACTCATTGTCACTGACCGTGATCATACTGTTCAGAAGACTTTTCACTGTTCCATTCAGGTTGATCCGCTTCTTATTGCCGCTGGCATAAACTGCTTCCATAACAAAAAGCTTGATTACACTGGCTGGATACATACTGGTTTCATTAATAGACAAAATATCCCCTGTTTTCAGATTTTCCACATACACAGACCAGTTGCCGCTGTACCCATTTACGGTGGACTGGAGTTTCTTCTTCAGTTTTCCCAGACGTACCTCTTCTTTGGCACATTTCCTGCCCTCTTCATTTACATACACATTCTCTGAAACCATCTGACTTGTAGCGATTGTTCCGTTGGCTGTAAGATAATAGCCCTTATACCAACGGTTTGTGTACAATTTTCCATTTTTATTTAATGCCAACTTTTTCCCTTTAATGGTAATCCAGCCTGCATTCTCTTTCCCATTTTTCTTCCCCTGTATAAATAAAACGAGATAGAACTTAACTTATTCTCACTTTATAAGATTCGCAAATTTATCGCCATATTTCTTTTTACTAATATACGCCATTATAATTCCTAAAAGAATCCATCCACCGACAATAATCCATTCCTGCCAGACCAATGTACAATTCGTCTCCGGAATAATATACATGGCGGACATGGTTCCTGACATAATAACTGCAACTATTCCTACAAATTTGTAGTGTTTTACCTTATATGGTCTCCTCATATCAGCTTCTTTCCTTCTTAAAACTATAAAGGACAGTGATACAATGCAATAAGCAAAACAGCAGGCAAAATTTCCTGCATCAACAATCCACACAAGCATTGACCGGCCAAAAAACGGGGAAATAACTGATAATGCCCCAATTAACAGCAATGAATTCACAGGTGTATTGTATTTCTTATGTAGTACAGCAAATTTCCTGGGAAGCATATAGGAAACAGACATAGAATACAAAGCTCTGCTCCCGCCAATCAGGAACGAATTCCAACTGGTAACAATACCGCAAAGACCACCAATTATCAGGACTTTAGCCATATTAGCATTATTAAATGCAACACCCATTGCATCGGCAGTTACAAGGCCGGTGGCAGAAAGCATTGATGTCTTGATCTGTTCTGCATTCATAACATATCCAACAGCCAGAACAACCAGGACATAGAAAGAAACCGCCATAATGATAGAAAGAATCATCATCTTCCCCAATTTTTTCAAAGGAACATTAATTTCTTCAGCTGCCTGTGGTATAACATCAAATCCAAAAAGAAAAAAAGGCGTCATTATAGCGACCTTTGCAATATTTTGAATAATTTCGCCATTGGTGTCTCCAACCAATAACTGATTCTGAAGATTGTTTACGTTTCCTGAATATGCAGCTCCTGCAACCAGTGCGATTCCTACTGCCGCAATTACACAAGTTAATATTTTCTGAAATCTTGCAGCTTTCTTCATTCCAATAATATTGAGGAATAGAATTAACAGCGCCATTCCAATTGCAATAAGCAGCCATGTAAAATATATATCAAATCCGCCAACCGAATATAAATATCCTCTGGCTATTTTAGGAAAAACATATTGAAGGATAGTTGGAAATGATACTGCCTCATAGCATACAACGCCAATGTAGCTTAAAATAATAGACCATGTACATATATAGGCTCCAATAGAGCCAAATGCCTTATAGCTAAATACATGTTCACCACCACATTTCGGCATTGCGGTAGTCAGTTCGGCATAACACAAACCTACAAAGTAGATCATAATACCGCCAATAATAAATCCAAGTACCGTTCCAAGAACTCCACCACTGGTAATCCACTGACCAGAGGACACAACCCATCCCCATCCAATCATAGCACCAAATGCTACGACCAAAACATCACCCGTGTTGAGCACTTTGCTAAATTCTGACTCTCTATTACTCACTAACATCCTCTCTTTCCTTAATCCTGTGAGAATTTTATACCGTCATTCTTTAATATGGATGACCTCCAATTCTCCCAACAAGTACTTTTTTACCATCTCCAACCTGATTGTCCATCCATGATTTGTTCTGAACAAACTCATGGATTGTAGTTAATCTTTCCACACCGTCAATAACACTCTTATGCCCATTTTCATCTTCATCAAAACAAAACGAAGAAAATTGCATACGCAATAAAATAATTTGTATCTATATCATCTATGTCCTGCTCTTCAATTCCAATATAATCCTTTTCAAAATTTTTCTTAGCTTCCAGATACTCAGTAATTTTATTCACCCTTAGCTGTTTCATTGATACGTCACCTCAAAAAAAATCCCATGGAAACACTATCTTCATTTAAGATAATGATACCATGGAATTGTAAAAAAATCTATAAAATTTGGCACCTGTTAAAAGATCAATCTCATAATCATGTTACAGTTACAGAGATTTTTATGAAGCATACCTTATATAGCGGCTGATTGTATGATTGATATCATAACTTCCATTACCATACACGCCACGATACCAGCCCGCAAACTGAGCTTCCGGATCATAATATGCTCCATCAATCATTACCCATCCATGTCTGGTAAGACCATCCGCAGCACCATCTCTTGTACCAGAAACGCGACCAAGAACTACATACGGATTATATCCCAATTCTCGTGCCATCGCTGCAAATGTGCAGGCAAACCCATAACAATCTCCACCGCCTGTAGTAAGCATGTTATATGCAACCTCACGCTGCCATCCTTTTTTATTCAGATCCGGCCAGTATGTTGAATAATAGAAATTTCCACTGCTGGTAAGATATCGCCAACAGGAATAAAGCTTTTCAGATTTACTCATTTCTGTAGTCGTAATTCTGGAAATTATAGTCATAAGTTTCATCTTTAGTTTGGCATTTAAATCATTTTTGGCATATCCCTTGCTGTTAAAGGTAACGTTTGCAACCGTTTTGTTTTTTGTCAGACGTCCTTTAATGTCGCCTCTGTAGAGTTTGTTTCCGATTTTGAAAAATCCTTTTATTGCCTGTCCTTTTTTGTTTACATAATATAATTGCTTTCCTACTTGTACAATTTTCGACTTTGATGGCTTGAGCAATCTTCCCTGGAGATCAAAAACATATGTGTATTTTCCAATTTTTGTTCCACCAACTGCTGCTGTTCCATCAGCTTTAAAATAGTAACGTCTTTTCTGAATGGTTTTCCATTTACTTTTCAGTTTATTGCCTTTCTTATCATAGAAAAAGTATTTTGTACCTTCTTTTATAAAACCGCTTTTCTTCACTGTCACTGGCTGAATCTGAATTGTATCAGAAGCACCGCCATTTTCTGCCTGAACAGGTACTGTGCAAACAGTCATTACAGATATCGCGGCAATGGCAAGAATTTTTCTTATCCTTTGCATACTTTCTTCCCCTTATGTACTACAACATTCAAATCAGTCTTTCAGACGGCAGACCATTTCCCAAAGCGCCGTTGCAGAGTTAAAGTTCTCCGGAATAATATCTGCCGGAGTAATAGCAATATCAAACTCATCTTGAAGTTCGCTGACAATTGACAAAATTGCAAAAGAATCAAGCAAACCATCATCAATCAGAGTATCACAGGTTTCATAATCTACCCCTGGCTTAATATCCTCAAGAATTTCTATTAATTTGTCCATTTTTGTTTCCTCGCTTTCCAATTATCGTTTTTGCACAAATACCTGCTGAAGCAGGATACATTTATTTTCCAATTACGAGCATAACACAAATCCTAAATCATTTCAATACGAAGAAAGCTTCACTTCTTTATACGTTACTGTTCAGCTAATCTGTGTTGCCAGAAGTTTTCTGTTAATTTTTCCATTCTGATTATGAGGCATTTCAACTAAATGATTGATTTTTCTTGGCTGCATATAATCCGGTAATTTTGACCTTAATGTTTTTAGCAATGTTTTATCGTCAATTGCGCCAGAATAGAATAACACAATTCTCTTTTTAGCCGAATCAAATACACAACAATTTTCATCTACTCCATCAATGCTGCTTACATTTGCCTCAATTTCGCCGAGTTCAATTCTTCTTCCCATATATTTAATCTGGAAATCTTTGCGACCATAGTACTCCAATTCACCATACTCATTGAAACGTACCAGATCGCCCATTTTATATACTGTTTCCGGATAACAAGAATTCAGTGGATTCTGAATAAATACTTCCGCGGTCTTTTCGGGATCTTTATAATATCCATATCCTACTGAATTTCCTCTGACAACCAACTCACCAACACCTTCTGTTATAGGATTGCCATGCTCATCAATCACAAGAACATCACAATTGCTGTACGGAATGCCGATTGGAAGGATATCTTCATCTTTAAATTCCCGGTCTACAATATAGTAAGTACATCCATCTGTAATCTCAGTAGAACCATATGCATTAATATATACAGCATCCGGAACCGCTTGCTGCCATGCCTTCAGCTGTTTTATTGGCATAACTTCACCGCCGAAAACAATGAGTCTGATTGCTGACAGATCTGCTACAGAAAATGCATTTGTATTAGCTATCATGCAAAGTGCAGATGGAACCCAGCTAAGTAAATTAATCTTATTTTCGTACAAATATTGAACCAGATAAGCTGGGAAAAGAAATTTGCTTTTGGGAATCAGGTAAGCATGTGCTTTGGCTGCAATTGTTCCATAAATATCAAGAGCTGTCATAACATAGTAAAACGGAACCTGAACACCCAGTACATAGGTATCGTCCATTTTATAGTCTGAAACCAATGCAACTATGTAACTGGTGATTGCTTTATGAGGTGTGACTACGCCTTTTGGAACTCCTGTCGATCCAGAAGTAAAAAGGACATAAAGCACATCCGTCTCCAGAATCTTTGCTTTACTCTCTTCAATTGTTTCTTCAAATATTTCAGAATCATTTAATTCCTCTGTAACAATAATCCTGTCTTCACAAAAAAACTCTTTTGCATTTTCAAAATGCTTTCTGTCTGTAAGTACCAGTTCTGGCTCAAGTACTTCAAATATTTTATTAATTCGCTCAACCGGCATTTCCGTATCAATTACAGAATAAAAATTGCCACTATAAGCGACTGCCATCATTGATGAAATACAGTAAATGGATTTATCAAAATAAAGGGCTACTGGTTTCTTACGAAATCCCGACTTTATAATCGGCATTGCAATCCTGTAAGCCTCTTCCTGAAG
>OLQI01000059.1_pt1 | contig 113608 bp, 127 predicted proteins | sample 1672171 | NCBI WGS metagenome assembly OLQI01 (sample SAMEA3136655, study PRJEB25190) | human gut metagenome
GCTATATTACAAAAAGGCAGATAAGCTGAATTTTGCTTATCTGCCCAAATAAAACTAAGTATTTTATCATAGAAAAATTAATTTACAGAAATAATCTCACACACTCGAAAAAGGAAGCATAACCGCTTTGGTTATGCTTCCTTTTGTAAATCCTTTTTGCATAACTCTATTGCTGCGTCTTTTTCTGCTTGTGTAAAAGTATAATCCAACCAATGCCAATTACCGTTAAAATCCACATAATACAGTTGTTTATCATATTCGGACGATATAACATATTTGTCCTCGTCAGCGTGATATGAAATCTCTATTCCAAAACAATCCTCTTTATAATACTTTCCGTCTATTTTCTTTGCTTGGGCTACATATTTGCTTGGAACATCAGTAACCAATATTGCGAAAACCTTTATATCGTCTAAATCATCACAATTATCTATTTCTTCAATTTTCATTTTACGGCAGCCTCCAATAACAATTTCCTTGCGACTGTAAACATTTCCATTCCGACAGCGGGAATATCTCGATAACAGGTATCAAGTGAAAATTGCTCGTCATAATTAAATGACGTGTCTGCTGATTGATAGATTTTCTCATAAGCCGTTTTTGTTGCAGTGTCAATATCCATACCGTTCTGAACCGCTGTAATCACATCTGCAATCAATACCTTTAATTCTTCCTCCGCTTTTGCGTATGCGTCAGGTCTTAACTGTTTATCCCTCATAACGCGGATTGCGTTCTGCGCGATTGGCGATAAGATACCGTAACCGTTACCGTCTGTCTGATTTGCCATTACAGCCTTGCGGATTTTTGTATTAGCATATCCGGCAGCTAATGTGTAACCGAGCTTGCCCGTCTGCACTTCATCAAGAATATCACCTACAATATTTTCAGTGATTTGGATTTGTGCTTCTGTCGCATTAAGCGGCGCGCTTTCTCTTGGAATCGGGGCGGCAAACGCTGTTGTCGCTGTCGCTGATAATGCAGCGATTAGTGTTAGTGTAATAATTTTCTTTTTCATAGTGAAAACCTCCTGAAATTAAAATATATTTTCTCTATACTAATTATATCACTTACTATATGCCGCGCCCAGCCGGAAAAGCGCACAAGGTTTTAACATCAGCCTGTATAAAACGCCGAATGACTATTCTATCTGATTTTCTCTTGTCGGTTCGCTCCTTTGCGGAGTGTGCAGCATAGCGTCAACATTAGCTTTTACAATATCAATTTCGGACACCTCTTTTTTCGCTTTTCTGTAATCGGTATATAATTTCTGCCGCTGCTCCTCTAATTCCATACGCTGAACATTTACGCTTTCAAGCGTCGGTAATTTTCTATCGGTCTGCTCCTGCGATAAATATTTATGAGAAGCCTTAAATAAAATAATTTCCCGTTGGTGTTCCTTTTCAAACTTTGCCTTGTTATTCGACTTGACATATTTATCATATACAGGACGGAGCGCCTTATATGTGCTTATATGCTTTCGTAAAATATTTATGTCGTTCAAATTCCGTTCAACTGATTTGAACTTGTCGGCGGTATCGTCAAACTGTTTGCACGTTTCATCAATACGGCTTTCCAATTCCGAATAGCTGTTTATATTATGCTCGGTCAAATAATTAAGCGTCTTTGAAGCCTGTTTAAGATTATTGATTTTAGCCCAATGCTCGTAGCCCTTGCTTTCTTGCGCCTTAATGCAATTCTGAATATCAATAATAAGGCTGATACGGTTATCACGAATAATCGGCTTGCGTTTGCGCGATTTTTCAATCCGTTTTGTAATTCCCTCAACACTGTATCTTTCGCCCAGCGTTTGAGCTTTCAGACGTATAAACCGTTCCTGCCCTTTGGCGCGGACAGATATATATTGACCTCGTTTTATCTCATAGCCCTGTAATTCCATAAGACGCAAAAAATCCTCAAAATCTTTTACTTGCGGAATTATCTTGTCAATCTCGGTTTTCAGTTTCGCCCTCCAGCTTGTCGGTTTATTCTCATACTTGGTATTTTTATTTTTCCTTTCAGCGTTTGGTTCGACAACGGATAATCCGTATTCCTTGCATAGTCTGTCATTTATGCGGCGTGAATGGTTATACCACTTTTCATTGATGTGGATATGCTTGTAATCAACAAAACTGACGTCATTACAAATTATATGATTATGAATATGTCCCTTGTCAATATGCGTTGTCAAAATGTATTCAAATTTACCGCCCAGCAGTTCATCAGCGAAACGCTTTCCGATTTCGTGAGCCTGTTCGGGTGTGGTTTCACCCGGCGAAAATGCCTGTATGATATGACGCGCGAGATGTTCTCCCTTATTATATGCGTGTTCTCTTGTGCAATCAAATTCAATATCTGCAATTTCAGGAGTACAGGCGTATGCGTGAACAAGCAGCTTTGCGTCTGTCTTATCGGGATTTAAAATATAGTCAATGGCTTTTCTTAGGGTAGTGTCAATAGTATGGTTCGTTGTAATTGCCATATTTTATTTAACCTTTCTTGAATTTCCTTTATATCTTCCTCATAAATGGAGCCAGTTTCATTTACGCGCTTTGCAATTTGATTTATATTAACGCCGATAGAATGTAATTCCTTGTTCATTTCCTTAATGTTGGTTGTGTCAGTATAAATAATTAAACCGTCAATCGCCATTTTCCGTAAATACGCGCCTATCTGTCGTGTCGGTAGCTGCGCCATTTTCTGCTCAATTAACTGTTTTTCTTCTTCTGTTACTCTGAATTTGATTTGAATATTTCTTTTTCGCTTTTCCATATATTTACCTCCGTTTTTTATCTGGGTTTGGGATTTGTTCCCAAAATATTTTTTGTGACTTTTGCAAGGCATAGACAAACAAAAAATCGCCGTTCGGGTACCCGGCGGCTTTGCTTGCTGGTAGCAAAAACCCCTTATATATGGGTAACAAATAAAAATAAGTTTTTCTGCACATCTTTAATGAAAATATAGCAAAACAGTGTAAAAATCTTGACAATTTATAGCTTTTATAATAAAATTTATTTATTGTGATTGTGTTGTAATATACATAAAGATATTACGAATTTACTGAAAAATATTTTTAATTTACATTGAAAGTGAGATGAAATAATGACACTGTGTATAGCTTTATGTGATGATGATAAAATAGCCTTAAATAATGAGTTAAGGCTTATAAAAGATGTTTTAAATGAAAAGAAAATAAAACACTCAATCGACATTTTTAGTTCACCGCAAAAGTTGTTACAGTCCGACACTGTCTATGATATTATATTTTTAGACATTGAAATGGCTGAAATGGACGGTATTAGTTTAGCTGAAAAAATAAGTATAACAAATAAAAGCTGTTTATTCTTTTTTGTAACCAATTACGAAGCATATTTTGATAATGCGTCTAATGTGCGACCGTTCAGATTTTGGACAAAACCAATAGACAGGCGCCGCTTGGTCTATGGAATTGACTCAGCTATACAGGAGCTATACAAAAATAATCAATTCATCAATGTAATGGTAAATTCGGAAAACATACAAATATTTATCAGTAATATTATTTACATATATGTTCAAAACAAGAAAACACATATTATAACGACCAAAGGTGAAATTATTGTAAGTATTCCGTATCAGACGGTTTTTGAACAAGTAAAAGATTACACAAATTTTTTTGAGCCTTTTAGGGGATATTGTATAAATTTCAGTTATATAAAAAGATATGGCAAAGATAAAATCTATTGCGGATATAGGGAGACAGAATATGAAATATATTTGTCGCGGCGTAAGCAAGAGGATTTTCAAAAAAACTTTGCTAAATGGATTGGAGAAAAATAATGCGGATTGATTTAGGAATGGTATTAGCAATAATATTTGAATATATAATTTTTATTTATTATGCTGACACTTTATTTTACAGAAAAAGAAATAAGTATCTTTGTTATGCAATAATTGCATTAGTTTATATTGCTGATTTGTTTATATGTGCACGCGGAAAGATAGTTGTAAATACTTTAACTTTTGTTGTAATACACCTTGTTATTTTTGGCGTATGTTATCGCATTAGCTGGAAAAGCGCATTGTTTCAAAGTATTTTACTCGCGGCTATAACTTCGGCGTGTGAATTTTTAGTTATATTTATTCCATATATTAGAATTATACCTGACAATACCATAGCAATGACATCTTCACAGTCGCTTATATTGACATTTGCAAGCAAACTCTTATATTTAATTGGAATAATGATAATAAGCCGCGTATTCTGCAAAAAACAGAAAAATGTACAAGCTACCTCTCTTGGACTTTTATCTATTCCTATTTTGACTGTTATTATAATTATGCTTGTGATGAAAGTCAATACAACATCACACTTATTGTCATTGGTGTGCTTCATACTAATAATAATGAATATTATTATTTTTGCAATAAATCAAAAATTGATGATAATGGAAACAGAGAAAGCAGAGTTGGAAGCTCAGCAATTAAAAGAAAAATTTGATTATGACGAATATATGATGTTAAAAGAAAATAATCAGCAAGCCTCAATACTTAATCACGATTTCAAAGAACATATAGGTGCTTTAAGCTCTTTAATCGGAGCTGATAATGAAACCGCTCAGGAATATATAAAATCTATTTGCGGCAAATTTTCTCAGCCTAAATTTATTGAATATTCAGATAATAAAATCTTAAATGTGCTTTTATCTAAGAAGAAAGAAGAATGTGAAAATCAAAATATACAATTTTTGATAGATCCCATACGAGCCGAGCTGTCGTTTTTTAACGATATGGATATTGTAACTATATTTTCTAATTTAATAAATAATGCTATGGAAAGCTGCGCCCATTCATCAGAGAAAAAAATTTATTTGAATATACATACTGAAAATCAAAATTTTATAGTTATAAAGATAGAAAATACATCAGATATAGAGCCTATTGTAATAAACGGCAGACTAAAAACTCACAAGGATAATGCGAAGCTGCACGGTATAGGAATGAACAGTATCAGCAGAGCATTATCAGCTTATAATGGTTCTTTGGATTGGAAATATAACAAAGAACAAAAGATATTTTCCACAACGATAATAATACAAAATTTAACCGCTTAGGCAAATATACGACCGCTTAGGCAATTTGGGTTGACTTAAATAACATTATTTGCTAAAATAATTTCATCAAAAGAGAAGGAGGAATTTACTATGCTATTAAGTAGAGTAAAAAAGTTGTGTCAAAAAGGAGCGTCATTTGCAATCAAGGCATTGCCTGTTATTGTACCTGCATTTCTTCTTTTTCACACAAACTCAACCTGCTGTATTGTAAACGGTCAGCCGACGCCGCCGAACAGCATAAAAAAGTACAGAAAGTTTTAAGCTATGATACATAAAATTTCAGAGAAAGCAATTATGTATGCAATCCTCAATAACTACATAAAACAGGAACAATATGACGAATATGTATATGCCCTTGAAATTATCTTAAATATATTGATTACAGATATTACTATGATAATTATAGGACTTGCTATGGGTATGATATGGGAATGTATTTTATTCTGGCTCGTATATAAAATCTTGCGTAAATATTGCGGAGGGTATCATTTCTCAACATCGCTGAAATGTTATTTATCATCTTGCATTATGTGTCCGGTTGTATTGGCAGTTGTAAGGTATGTTCCGTACAGTATGACCGTATGGGGCTTGCTTACCTTAACAGCGCTGATAATACTTTCTATTCTTTCACCTGTTGAAGCGGCGAACAAGCCGCTTGACGAAAAAGAACAGCGGATATTCGGAATAACGGCGAGAATTTTAATAATCATAAGTGCGGTATGCTGGAGTGTAACAGCCATAGTCTTTCGTCAGCTTATATTATCTAAAATCATATCGCTTAGTATTATAAGTGTTGCTGTGTTTGTTATAGCCGGTAAAATGTATTTAACTGTACGAAAACACAATTAAGAATTACCCTTATCCAAAAAAGGATAAGGGTAATTTTTTGTCAAATTTTAACCTCTGGGGCAAATATACGACCGCTTAGGCAAAAGCTATTGACATCAAAATTTTCCTGCCGTATAATGCAGATATAAGCAAAACAGCTTATTATATATCCCCTCACAACCAATCACAATATACCTATGGGATATATGGTAAATTGTTTATGATTTATAAACAGGGATTGAGTACATACGAAACGGTGCATTGTCTGATACGGACAGTTTGTAAAATCTGAATATGCGCGATAAATGCTATTTCTCAATGTTAGTTTAGTGAGCTTATCACATAGGGGCAAACCCGATATTTTGATGTTGCAGAAAAGCATATATCAAGCCGGCAAAATGATACGCGTATCGGCATAGGACGGTCTTATGGATTTTCTGTATGGATAATGCAAAGTTTCAAAAACAAAAAAAACAAATATAATGCTGATTTTATGTTAGACATAAAACAAGAGATACCCTCAATCTTAAATCTTTGCTGACCTGCTGGGATTAAAGATAAATAGAGTACCTCTCTTATACCTCAGTATATACAAATTCCTTTGATTTGTCAAGTGATGTGTAAGAGCTTGTTTTATGAAAGCAGGCGAATTGGCGTTATGACAAGAAAGGACGATTTATTATGAAATTGAGAAAGATTATTACAATGGGTTTGGCTGCTATTATGGCAGTATCGGCTATGAGCATTTCGGCATTTGCGGCAAACATTCCTATGCGTTCTGAAGTGGACACAAAAGCTGCATCAGCGGATAACCCAGTAACCTATCGTACCGAAGACGGAATAAAAATCACGATTTATGACCCTAATATATCGCTTGATTTTGCAGAAAAAGAAGAGCCGGAAATCGCATTAGCTAATGCGAGCGGAAGAGTTTATATTCCTAATATCCAAACAGGAGTAGGAAATAAGACAAACTCTTTCTCTGCTGACGGCAATAGCATTGTAAAATTTGGACTTTCAATATGGGAAGGCGGTCCTAAATACAATGTAGCATTATACAATTCAAAAAATGTTTGCTTGGCAGTAGCTGAAGATGTCCCTAAGAGCAGCGAGGGTACACTTGATGGTACAGGAAGTGACGGGGATTATTACTTTAGAGTAAGCACATACTACACCGCAGGTAATGCCTCATATTACGCATATACTATTTCAAAATAATACAACAGTTTATGGAGTATGCTTGTAAAGAGCATACTCCATTTTAATTAAATATATGTTCTCTAAATTTTATAGAAAGGATTATTTGATTTTGATGAAAGCAACAAAAATACTTATTATTTATTCATTGATATTTATATTGTTAAACTCTACCATAGTTCTTGCTGAACAGCGTAATGGAATATATGAACCATTAGACTATCTAAATGACAATACGCCACTCAGTATTGCCATTCCGTCAAGCAATGCGTGGAAAACGGAAATAACAGCGTCAGAAATCAATTCGGAGTGGGACGACAGAGACATATTCAGCGTTGTGAATTTTAACAATGCCGATATGTCATTTGATAATAACAATGTTTTGACAATGACTTTTAATAATGTTGACTATGAAAACGGAAACCTTGTTGTTTTACTGTTCCGTAATGAAACAAAAGACGAATATTCGGCATTGCAGATTGATTTTTCCGAAACAGGCATACCTACTTTTCAATCTGAAATTCAGCGCGACAGAGTTATGAAGAACAGCCTTAGCCGTTCGGGTTCAATTATTGTTGACGATAATATTCCTGAAACAGTGAATGACGCAAAACAGGAATACAACAAAAATGTTGAGCCTCCTATGGATATTGTCTTAGCGGACAGTCAGGGCGCAGAATATAATCCTGTTCCGTACACGGACGCAGGCAGCCGCCAATCGACAACCACATCATCAACAAAGTTTTATGTTTATAACGCTAACGGTATAAAACAGGATAATTTGACAGCAAATGAACCGTTCTATGCTATTCAATACCTGTCAAAGAACAGAAAAACAAATTGGTATGTGGCGCAGTCTAATGACGGAACGGTGGTATTTAAGTACGAGCCATACAATACAAGTAAATTTTATTTGTTTCAATTCGGCAATTTCTACGGAACGGCAACAACAGCCGCAGAGGTTAAGGATTGGACTTCTTATGCTTTATATTCCCATTCCGTAAGAGCAGACGGCGTTTACGGCAGCAATACAAGCGGCAGAAGCGAGCCTCAGCCGTATTCTCATTCTTATTCATCAGCGATAAGAGCGCCGGAAGTGTGGGCGTTAGAGGGTAATACAGGCGCATATGTTTATAAAAAGTCAATAAGCTATGACGGCTACAAGTCAATGTCCTCAAAAGTTCTGCTTTCTCAGGCAAAATTGAAATTTGACAGCGATACACCTACAAACGCATATATCTATATGTCCTCTAACAGTAATCATTCATCAGGTGCGATTGCTTGTGACATAGGCTTGATAGGTGCGCCTGCAAATAACGGTGGCTGGTATCTGATAGCAAGCCGAAACAATAATAACAGCAATACCACATCATCAGCCGGAATGAAAACCTTTTACAGTTCCCCCATTGTGCAGTCAACATTAGTAAACGGCGAATACAGACCGAAGCATGATATATATTTATACTATACATACGGCGACGGAACGGTATATTGTCAGGTGCAGAATGTAATAACGGGAGTAGCGCAAGAGGGATATGTGGACGATTACAGATTTAACACATCAGCGCCTAACATCTGTCTTATGACAGGTACGTCATTAGTTCCCGATATTTACGATAGTACGGGAACGCAGACGGCAGGCGATATAAAATGCGGCGCATATTTAAAAAATGTAATCTGGAGTGAAAATAAAATTTATAAGCAATCTTTATGGAAAGGTACAGCGTACAGCTTCGCAGGTAATAATTCATCTACCACAAATTATTTACTGACATACGACAGAGATAATGCAAGCTGTACCGCTACAAGCGACAGAGATACTATAAACATTTTTTATGACGCTGCATATGAACAATAATAACAAGATAAGTTAAGAGAAAGGAATGTTTTACTATGAAAAAGGTAATTTTAGGTTTAATAATTGGTATAGTTATATCGACGGGCACAATATATGCAAAACAGATAAATGACACAATAGAGATTGCGTATAATAACATTAAAATATCAGTTTTCGGACAAGAGTGCATTCCGAAAGATACGGACGGAAATATTGTTGAACCATTCATATATGAGGGTACAACATATGTCCCTATTAGAGCTATTTCACAGGCCTTTGGAAAACGTGTGGATTGGAATGACGAAACAAAAACCGTTGAAATCTGCCAACCATTTTCCTATCAAGAAGTTATGAAAGCTCAAGATGTAATTAAAACATTTTTTGATGATTTTGCAGAAAATAATTATACTGAAATGAAAAAAGTTCTTAGCGAGCCATTTTCTCAATATGATATTTCTAATGGTGTATATGGTATGAAATCAGCCACATTATCGGGAATTGAGTATATAGAAGAAAGTTCAGATTGGTCTACTGATACATTGATTTTTAATTGCACTTTCGATAATGTGGAGTTTACTCCTAACGCAAGTAATAATAATGGGAATAACAAAGGAGCTTGTTATATATTAGTTCATAAAGATAGAGATACATACACTATAAGTAATTTTGTTTCTGGACTTTAAAATACTTTAAGGATAAAACCTCAGTATTTTTCTTATACAGAATAACTTATTTACAAAATCAATATAATATGGTACAATATGGTTACTTTTATAATGTTTTTGTAATAAGGAGTGAACAGCGTACAGCCACAATGTGTGGATTGTCAAAAATTTATGCGCTATTATAGGATTATAGGGACTAATAAAAAGTCGGACTTGTCAAAAAAATTTGTTTGATAGGTTCGGCTTTTTTAGTTTCTAATGCGAAAAATGACCGTTTAAGACTAAATAATATAGAAAGCGTAATATTATGTGTATTTATGACAGATAGTATTATGCTTTTTTCTTTTTATACGGCAATGCTAAATATATATCAAAATTTTTTTGGGTATCTTTACGAAAAATCGTTCATTCAATATTATAAATCGTTTTTTTGTTTTATTATATCAAAAGTGTATGAATTATATCTTTTTGTTTCGATAAATAAAATGATATGTTTTTTTATAAGACCTCCGCCCGATATGCTTGATTTTTCTTACAAACTTTTTGCTAAAATACAGAGAATTTTTATTAAATGTTTTTTCTGAAAACAAGCAGAAATTTATCTAATTATTTGTTCCCCATATGAGGGATAAAAAATCAGTTTTCGGTGTTAGGAGTTAAAACTATGAGAGAATTTTCAGAACAGGACAAGCAGCGCATATCAAAACAATTTTGTTCCTTTTGTTGCAGCGTCCTAAAAAATAAAGCAAACAATATAAGAGCTGAATATAAACACTATGCAGATTTGGAAATGGATTTTAGTTTCCTAAGTGACAAGGAACAGGCAGAATTATATACATTTGATTGCTATTTTGTAACCGATAATGTTTTCAATGTATGTGATATTCGTATCATAGTATCTAACAATATGTTGGCAGAAGCTATAAACAAACTTCCTTGTGATTTAAGAGATATTGTTTTACTATCATACTTTGCAAATATGCCTGATATAGAAATAGCAAAACAGCTTGATTTAAGCTATTGGATTGTTTTTCGGGCGCGCATACGCGCATTAAAACGATTAAAGGCAATTATCAGTACGGAGGGCATTAAGTGAAAAAAACTTTATCAGACATTCCTTTTTCAATAATCGAAAAAGCAATAAATGAAGACATAGAAGCCATTGATTACATACTTGCTCATTATAGAAATTACATAATTCGTTTGTCTACGAGAGTTGCCCGTGATGAAAATAATAATGAATATATGTATGTAGATGATGATATGCGTTCAAGACTTGAAAGTAAACTAATTTATAGTATTATAAAAAAGTTTAAAATCTTGTCTTAAAATAATGCGGGGTGCTTTAAGCACTCCGTAAAGTACACGATTTATCCGATATAAACGCATTATATCTCTAATGCGCTTATATGGGCTAAAATCCCCTTTGTTCTTTGACAACTGAATAATCCAATCATCAAATACTTTCTTTCCGAGCAGGAGCCGGCGGCTCGCCGTAATGAATGTAACAGCTTCTACCATACAAACAGTATGCCGAGTACGGACGTTTTACATTTTAGCGATAAGACCGTCAATAACTATCGGCTTGCAACCGATACGGCCACGATTGACGAAAAGTATAATGATACTCCCGCCTTGAACGCGTCACTGCATTGGGTGGCTGGACGAGAACCGTGCAGGGGTGAAATTCCCGTGATACTGATTAGCTATCAGTAGTTTGATGATTGTTTGAGTGATTGGGTTATTACTCTCGGTAGGTGGATTTAACATAAAATATTTATGGAGGTTCACTATTTATGAATGACACTACTCAAAACTTAGAACACAAAAATATTTGTAATAAAAAATCCCTTGACGCTGAAATTACATATCAAGTCAATGGAACCTCATTTGTTGTACAACCGATATTCAAAGAGAAATCTTTCGAAACATTAGGCTCTGTTTTATTACGGCTTATGACATCAAGCGAATAAAATTTTTAAAACAGGCTGACAGACGGTTAAAAGCGCGGTATAATATAAATGTAATACTGTTTATTTGACTGTCTGAAAGGAGGAAATAATGAAGCGGTCAAATAACAAACAAAAAGAAATGACAGCGGCTTTATATGTTCGTTTAAGCCGTGATGATAACTTAGAGGGCGATAGTTACAGTATAGGCAACCAAAAGAAATTACTAACCAAAATTGCAAAGGAAAAAGGCTATACAAATTTATTGATATTTTGCGACGACGGTATTTCGGGCGTTACAATGGAACGTCCCGGATATAAAGCTATGATTGAAGCGATAGAAAACAATAAAATTTCAGCCGTCTTTGTAAAAGACCTTTCAAGATTGGGACGTAATTATATTGAGGTCGGCAGACTTACGGAAGAATTTTTCCCTGAATATGATATACGGCTTGTTGCTGTTTCTGATAATATAGATACACAAGAGGGCGAAAATGAGCTTGCGCCAATAAAAAATCTTTTTAATGAATGGTATGCGCGCGATATTTCAAAAAAACGCCGTATCAGTAACAAGATAAAGGGTAATGCGGGCGAACCGCTCGGACTTCCCCCGTATGGATATATCAGAAATCCTGACGGAAAGAATTGGATTGTTGATGAAGAAGCCGCAAAGGTAGTCAAACATATTTATGATATGGCGCTTGGCGGTTTAGGTACAGACCAAATCGCTTGCAGGCTGGAGGAAGAAAAAATCCTTACTCCTGTAAACTATTGGTATAGTAAAGGGATAAGCCGTCCGGGCTTGAAAAGCTCTCAGGAATATCCTTATAAATGGCACCACTCAACAATTATCAATATACTTTCCAAACAGGAGTATTGCGGTGATGTGATAAACTTTAAAACCTATTCTAAGTCATACAAAAATAAAAAGCGTTATGAGAATGACAAAGAGAATTGGGCGATATTTAAAGATATTCACGAACCAATTATAGACCGTACCGTTTGGGAAAAGATACAGGAACGCCGAAGCAGACGAACACGCAAAAAGCCAGTAACAGGCGAAGATAAGAATATGTTTTCGGGATTGCTGGTATGCGCGGACTGCGGAAGCAAACTCGGTTATCATTTCAATCAGGCTAATCACGATATAACCTATTTTAATTGTATGGGATATAACAGGGGCAGCAGAAAAATATGTACCTCAACACATTATATCCGTACTGATTTTTTAGAGCAGGTTGTACTCGGTGAAATCAAACGCTTAATGAAATTTGCCACTCTATATGAAAATGAATTTGCTAAAATTGTTATGGGAAATTCGATTAAAACGGCAGAGCAGGAACGACGCTCCAAACAAAAGGAACTTAACTCCTTGCTTGCGCGTGATAAAGAGCTTGACTTACTTTTTGAAAAAATTTATGAGGATAACACTCTTGGACGCATAAGCGACGACAGATTTTCAAAATTGTCTGTAAAATATGAAACAGAACAAAAAGAAAATGAAGTAAAAATCAATGAACTTCAAGCGGAGCTTGATAATGAACAGAATAGAGCTGTTACAAGCGATATGTTTTTATCTTCTGTTCGTAAATATACAAGGGCAAGGAAACTGACACCGAGAATGTTAAACGAATTGATTGACAAGATAGAAGTATATCAGGCTGAAAAAATAGACGGTAAAAAGGTACAGCGGCTTAAAATTCATTATAACTGTATCGGAGCTATTGAAATACCTGATTTAAGTAAATTACCTGAAAATAACGTATCAGTACATACACGTCAGGGCGTAAATGTTCAGTATGCTGCGCTTGCCGTATGAACACAAAAAAAGAATGTCCTTATTGGTTCAAGTCCAATAAGGACACTCGGTATGGTTGCGGAGACTGGACTTGAACCAGCGACCTTCGGGTTATGAGTTATAAGGCTCTTGTTTTGTTATATTATACCAGCTTATAAAATGGCTTAAACACTACACTTTCACAACATATACAATTTATTACATTATACTATTTTTATTATTTCCCAAGTTTTTAGGGGGAAATTTTAGGGGAAAAATCAAAAGGAATTAGGGGAAATTTAAAGAAACAAAAACACTTATTTTTTATATCTATTACACATAAGTGACTGACGTGTAATGAAATCAACTTTTTCTTGTGCATATATTTGTGGGAACTAAATCGAATGTATTACACACAATACAGGGTTATGTGTAATAATATTAAAGACTTTTTCCAGCGGCGGAATACCCTTTTTTAAAAGCGACTATACATAAATGTCTAACGTATAATGAAAAGCCTTTTTTCTTGTGCATATATTTGTAGGGATTAGACCGTTCGCATTATACACAATAGCACATTATGTATAATAGGCGTCAAAGTCTTTTTTTTATTCTATCACGAACGGCTTACACTCTGCCACCGATTACCTTACAACGCATACAAAGGCATAAAAAAATAATCAGACTATGCCCCATATAGCAAGGCTTATCAAGAAAAAAATTAAAAATATTTATTACATACAAAGGGTGTAGGGGGTACTAAAATTGTCTAACTATACTATGCCATAGACCGTAGCCATAACCTTACGCATATGCACGCAAGTTTTGGCAAGGGGGTTAGACTGTTAAATTTTACATTTTAAAGATTTAATTTACTTCTTGCAGATTTTCACCGTCAACGAAAAAACCGTCAACAAATAATACCGACAAAAGCCGCTTTATGCGGCGGAATACTCAACATTTCCGCCGCCATAAGCGGTTTTTTTATTATATATTTATGCCGTATGCAAGTTATCGCCGTTGTTGTTTTCGCTTTCGGTGTTGTCTTGCGTTGTGTTGTTGCTTTCAAGTGTTCGCTCGTTAAGGGACTTGTCTAAAATTGTTAGAATGTTAGACAAGTCAAATATCAAATTGTCTAATATTCTAAATAAGGATGCGGCTCTTTCGTATATGTGCCACACAAAAACTTGTTGTTCGTGTTCTGTTTCAAATTTTGGTGAAAAAAAAACGTTTCTGATTTCTTGCGATAAACACATTATATCTATTGCCATATCTGTTGCCTTACCTATTTCATCCACTACTTCTATATCTTTAATTAAATTATCCATTTTAAAAACTCCTTTACTACTTGACTTTTTTTATTGCGTATAGTACAATTATTCTAATCCTTTTAGGATGGTGGTATTAGCCTTGTATGAGTTGGTAGCTTGTACAAGGCTTTTTTATTTATGCTAATTGCAATGTTATCACCGCACCATAATTCATATAGCTTGCGTAATGCCCTCTAATCTCTTTAAACATTGCCTTTATGTAAAAGCCTTTGTCTATAAGTGCCGATACCACATAAGCAAGATTACGAGGAATACAACCTAAATTATAGTTATCCGAACCGTTCACCGACACAATAACATTTACTGCGTTGTTATCGTGTAAGTTTGCCTTGTCACGTTCAAGCCATACGTTCACTTGATTAGGGCGGTATGCCGCCGCAATGCGTGCAAGTGCCTTTTGTCTGTTTCCTTTGGTTACTCCAGCTACTTTACTTTCGATAGCCTTACCTTTTATCAGCTCCCAAGCCTTTTTAAAGGCGGCGGAAAGTGTTAAACCCATTTTCTTCAACCTGTTTGCCATAGTTGCAACTATGCGGCGGATTGTGTGAATGTTCTTCATTGTGTTTCGCTCCTTTCGTTTTTTTTGTGTAGTCAACCTTGACTATGGTTATATTATACTATATTGTACCACATATATCAATATGCAAAATCACTAAATATGTACCCAATATATTGTACAAAATGTATATTGCACCCTATATAATAACGTGATATAATAAAATTGCAATTAAGAGATTAATTGTAGGTGATAAAGAAATTTATGTGACCTTGATATATTGGAGCGGCGGCGGCTCTGTTTCGGAAGGGAAATATTATGAGTGAAACCACAATACAACTTGTATTGATTTTGCTTATTGTATGGATATTAAAGAAATAACCGCCCTACTGACATAAGGCGGTTATTTGGGTAGAAATTGAATTTCTACAAAAAAATAATAAAATCTTATTAATGCAGAAACGGACTGTTTACCGCTCCTTTTATATCTAAACTATACCACATATAAACAACAAAGTCAAGTAGAAAATAGGTGAAATTATGACAGTTTCAAAGGCTCAACAAAAGGCAACCGCTAAATATATAAAAAATAATTATGATGAGATGAAAATAAGAATAAAAAAAGGTGCAAAGCAACTTATACAAACCGCCGCACAAGAACAAAATGAAAGTGTAAACGCATATATAAAAAAAGCTATACAATCAAGATATACGGCTGATACTGGCGATAATATCGAATTATAGCATAAAAGCCGCCTTGTGCGGCGGAATACTCAACCTTTCCGCCGCCGCAAGCGGCTTTTTCTTTTACATATATTTAAAACGCGCAAAAACACATTTAAAAATCATTCAAATATCAAGCAATATAGGTACTTACCTTTTTAATAAAAACGTCTTTTATACGCAATTATGTGCTAATTCGCACATAAAACATATATAAACCGTTATATTATACACATATAACAATAAAAAAGTTAAAATAAAACGCTCATTTTCTCAATCTCATTTCTTGCGTGTTCATCTGTTGTATGTGCGTACCTGTTAAGGGTGGTTTGAATGTCTGCGTGTCCTAACAAGGTGCTTAAAGTCTTTATATCCATACCGCTTTCAACCGTTCTTGTAGCGAATGTATGCCGCAATGCGTGAAAATTCACACCGTCAAGCTTTACCGCCGCAGTAAAGCCTTTAAATATCTTCTGTATCTGTCTTGGCTCAACATATCCGCCAAGCTCATTACATACAACATAACACTTTTTATCATACGCACTGCCAGCAAGCAACTTTTCAGCCGTAATATTTTTATAATGTTTCTTCAATTCCGAAATTAAAGCCATTTGCATAGGTATCACCCTATCAGATTTACGGCTTTTTGGCGGTGTAATTTTTATTTCTGTACCTTTTCCGTCTTTCTTTTGTACTCTCATAAGGGTTTTATTTACCGTTATAACTCCTCTTTCAAAATCAATGTCATTCCACGTTAAAGCAGATATTTCGCCCTCTCTCATCCCAGTACATAAGGCAATAAATACAACAACTTTAAAGCGACTGTCAGAAGTTTTGACATACTCCAGTAATCGCCGTTGTTCCTCTCTTGTCAATACACGCATTTCCTTTTTTTCAGCCTTTGGAAGTGCAATATATTCCGCTGGATTGCGGTGTATTATATCACTTATAATAGCTTGCTTAAATGCCGTTACTAACATTGTTTTCATATTCTTTAAAGTTTTCACACTTAAAGGCTTTTTTGTTCTTGGGTTAATTTCCGCCGCCTTTTTATTAAAAAAGTCTTGCAACATATCAAGGCTTAATATTTGCAAACGAAGTCCGCCTATTGCTGGTGTTATATGGTTTTCTATTATCCCTTTGTAACTGATGTATGTTGATTGTGTTAAGCTGGTGTCTTTATACGTTTTAAGCCACCTGTCAAGCCATTGTGCAACTGTTATCTTTGTAGGCTCAATAAATGTATTTGCATTAATTTCATTTTGAACTTTTACAAGTCGTTCCTCTACTTCTTCATATGTCTTTGCATAAATTTCACCGTATGTCATACGTCCGTTTCTGTCTATTCCTTTTTCGTAACGACCTCGCCAGTATTCATACTTACCCTTATGGCATTTCGATATATTTAACCCTTTTCTCGGCATTTAAAACACCACCCTTTTTATATTCCGTCAAAAAACACAGTTAAATTATTTTCATACTTCAATTTTAATTTGTGTGCTATATCATTTATACACCGTTCTATCTCAAAATCACGCAATTTTGAAAAATCTTCTTTATACATAGGCAATAACTTACTTAATATTGCTTTTTGTTGTTCTTTATCCATAGTTAAAATATCTTTTATTTTACTATCCGTTATATCTTCTTGAACTTCTTTTATATCTTTGTCATTTATTAAATTCACAAGCATTTTAAAAGAACTCATTCCGACAATAGTATTTATAATTTCCGCCGCCGTATTATTTTTTTCTTTTGAGGATTTTTCTAATATCGTTAATGAAAAATCATTCAAACCTGTAACCTTGCTTATATCTATATTTTCTTTATCTTTTGCGTTTATTAAGCCAAGCAAATAATCGGTTGAAACACCAAAATATTTTGAAACCGAGATAATAAAATCACTATCTGGTTTTCTTTGCTCATTTTCATAAAACGAAATAGACATACTTGACACGTTTAAAATCTTTGCCAATTCTTGTTGAGTTAGTCCCTCTGTCGTTCTTAACTCCTTTAGCCTTTTGCCAATCATAGATAAACCGCTCCTAAATTTAAGTTATAAGTATATAATACATAAAAAAATATAAATAGTCAATAACAAGATAAAACAAATGTTATTATTTACATTAAAACATAACTTTTGTATTGACAACATAATAAAATGTGATATAATGTATTATAATAATAGTTTATTATTTTTTTTATTAAACAAAAGATATTACAAAGGAAGTGAAAACAATGCAAGAACAAGTTATTAAAGCCAAAACAAATTACACCAGTGCGAATGATTTACCACTCTGTTTGAAAGTTTCAGACGTTGCAGCGGTTATGAGTATCAGTCCTGTTACTGCATATAACCTTGTAAAGTCAGAGGGTTTCCCTCGCATAAAATTAGGTAGACGCATAGTAATACCGAAAGATGCTTTCTTTAACTGGTTACATAACCAAACACAAACAACACTATAACAAAAAGGACTTGCGGCGGCGGAAATGTTGAATATGCCGCCGCACTATATTTAAGATTGGAGCGATTTAAAATGAGAAATTCAAGACCAACACCAGCATATTACGCAATTATTCCAGCACCAGTGAGATATGATAACACGCTGACTGACAAAACAAAGATATTATACGGTGAACTTACCACTTGTTCAAATATTTACGGATATTGCACTGTTGACAATAAATATCTTTCAGAAGTATGCGAAATAAGTAACAGACGTGTAGAACAGTGTTTAAACCTCTTAGAAACAAAGGGATATATAGCGATTGACACCACCGAAAACCACAGACACCTTTATTTATTGGTGGCTTAGTATAATAACATACCATTCTAAAGGGAGTAATTTAAAATGAATACAAACAATAATAAACCGAATAACTTTTCAGTTGTTCCAGCGGCGGTATTACTTAATGATACAATAACAGACAAAGCAAAAATACTGTATAGTGAAATATCTGCTTTGTGCAACAAAAAAGGTTGTTGCTGGGCAACTAATGATTATTTTGAAAAATTATACGAATGTTCAAAGATTACTGTTATTAGGGCAATTAACGCTTTAAAAGAAAATGGCTATATAAAAGTTATCCGAAAGAATAGACAACGAATAATACAGTTAGCCGCCCTAAAAGAAAAAGGCTCTACATTTTCGGTTATTCCAGCGGCGGTGAGATATGATAACACGCTGACTGACAAAGCAAAGATATTATACGGCACTATAACCGCATATTGTGATAAAAAAGGGTATTGCTGGGCAACTAATAAAGATTTTGCGGAGCAATATAAATGCACAATACAATATATCATCAAATTAATAAAATCACTTGAAAATAATAATCATATAAAAGTTGAACGTACAAGCAATAGTCGAAAGATATATATTAACAACTTAGATAAGCGGAAGAAAACTTCCGCTTACAGTGAAAAAAATGTCATAGGGGGATTAAACAATTTGTTCTTTCAGACTAAACAAAAAGATACCCATAATAATATAAAGAATAACATAAATAATAATAATGGTTTTGCCAACGTCAAAACGGTGTGTTCTTTTGATGAAAAAATTAAAATTTACGACATCATCGAAAAAATCATAGACTTGTATTTTGACATTTACGAAGAATACAAATTCAACCGACACCCAGCGTTGACCGCTGAAAATAAACTAAAGGTACAAACAAAGCTAAGTGCTTTTATTGATGAATACGATTGGGGGAACGGTTTCGACAACGACTTAGAACTCTGGAAAGATATGATAATTGCCTTTTTTAACAATGTTACATCAGACGGCAATATTAACCTTTTTTCAGAAAAAAAAATTTTGAAAAATCGCTATTATGAAATAGGCGGCAGAAGTTTGGACTACTAAACACGCTTTTAATACCACTATTGCAAAGCCAGCGGCGAAAAGTGATTTTCAAAGGGCGGAAGTTTTCTTCCACCGAAAACAGCTTTAAACACTGTCTACAAAATCAAATGTTTTCCGATACATCAAAATTACATACAAACCACCGCTTGAAAACGTGTATTTTATCCACAAATATAAAATATATGTTTTCATAGACACATTACAACTAAAGGGAGTTAATTAATATGATATTTGCATATACAAGAATATCCACAACAAAGAAAACGCAAAAGCACGACCGACAACAACTTACAATACAGACTTACGCAGACGAAAACAACTTTATTATAAATGAATGGATAAGCGAAACCATAAGCGGCACAGTGGCGGCGGAAAACCGTCCTTTATACGGTAATATGTTCAAGCACTTTAAAAGCGGTGATATATTAATAATCACTGATATAGACAGAATAGGACGTTCCGCAGATGATGTTATAAGCGAATTAAAAAAGCTAAAGTCTATCGGTGTAAGAGTAGTTGCTCTTGATGTTCCCTATATGAACGACTGGAACAACACTAATAACGACAGTATGTACAATATGATAATTGATATAGTTATAACCTTAAAGGCTCATATGGCACAACAAGAACGCGAAAAGATAGTAACAAGAATTAATCAAGGACTTGCGGCGGCAAAGGAAAAAGGACATAGCTTAGGCAGACCGAAAGCAGATGTACCGACAGACTTCATCAGAGAATACAATAAATTGATAAATGGCGAATACGGAAGTATGTCAAAAGTGCAATTTGCAAAAATGCTTGATATGGGGCGAAGTACAGTATATAAATATATCACTATGCTAAACGATAAAGCTACATCACAAACATTTTAAAACACAAAAAACACCTTAAAAATACACCTTAGAAAAAATCCTTAGAGGGGAAATTTTAGGGGAAATTTAAGAAAAAAAGATAAAACAAAAACCAGTGTACTTGCCACAAACGGCTTAAACACTGGTTTTTTTAATGGTTGCGGAGACTGGACTTGAACCAGCGACCTTCGGGTTATGAGCCCGACGAGCTACCAACTGCTCTACCCCGCGATATTTAACTTAGCGCCTCTCTCAGAGTGCTATAATAGTATAGCACACCCTAACTTATTTGTCAAGTGTTTTTTTATAATTTTTACATTTTTATTTTTTAAACCTCAATACTATTGTTTTTATCCGTGATCTAGTATATAATGTAAGTATTATTTCAAAGGAGAGATGATTAATTTGGAGCGTTTTCTTTCAAATTTGCGTGTACGGCTTGAAGAACATATTTCGCCGAATATGATGCGTGTAATACGTCCGTTTATGACGGTGCAATTTGTTATATTTATGCTTTTGGGCATTGTGAACACTGCCGTATCGGTCAGCACAGCCACATTACTTGACATTCTTCACAATGCGTTTCTTGCACCGGACAACCCACTGCGATTAATCGCCGAACACTCACGTTCCAACTTTATATTCGGATATATAATCAGCATAATAACATCATTCTTTTTAAACTGTCACTTTACGTTTCACCAACGACCGACACTTAAAAAGTTTCTCAAATTTCCGATAAGCTATATACCGAATTTCATATTTCAATACCTAATGGTATTCATTTTTACGGCTTTAAACTTAAATTCGACGCTGGCATACATTTGTGCGGCGATACTCGGCACACCGCTTACGTTTGCGGCAATGAAACTAATGGTATTCAGCCGAAGAAAATCAACTACTTGAGGTGATATAAATGCTTTCACACATATATTCCTGCGGACTTTCGGGTATAGACGGATTTTCCGTATGCGTAGAAACGGATATTTCAAACGGTTTACCCGCATTTGATATAGTAGGCTTACCCGACGCCGCCGTTAAAGAGGCAAAAGAACGCATACGTTCTGCCATAAAAAACACAGGCTTTCGTTTTCCCGCAAAGCACATTGTCATAAATCTTGCCCCCGCCTCCAAGCGTAAAGAGGGTTCGGGATACGATTTACCTATGGCACTTTCTATTATATGCGCCACGGAGCAGATTTATGCACCGGACTTAAGCAAATGTACGTTTTTCGGCGAACTTTCGCTTGACGGTACCGTACAACCGATAAACGGCATACTTCCTATGGTTATTTCGGCGTACAAAAGCGGTTTTACCGATATGTTTGTACCAACCGAAAATGCGGACGAGGCAGCAGTCATTGAAGGTGTAAACATATATCCCGTATCATCTTTGAAAGCATTATGCGACCATTTTTGCGACATACAGAAAATTAATGTACATAAAATTGACCTTACCAATTATTTTGCGTCAAGTGCTTCAAATGTACTTGATTTTTGTGATGTAAAAGGTCAGGAGAACGTCAAGCGTGCGCTTGAAATTGCCGCCGCCGGCAATCACAACGTACTTCTTATAGGCAGTCCCGGAACAGGTAAAACAATGCTTGCACAACGTATGCCGAGCATACTTCCCGACCTTTCGTTTGACGAAGCTTTGGAAGTCACAAAAATACATTCAATCGCCGGACTTTTACCGAAAGACCAACCGCTTATTTTAAACAGACCTTTCAGAAGTCCACACCACACGATTTCATCTGCAGGTTTGTCGGGCGGAGGTTCAACTCCAAAACCGGGTGAGCTTTCCCTCGCACACAACGGCATACTTTTCCTTGATGAATTACCTGAATTCAGACGTGATTCGCTTGAAGTTTTGCGTCAGCCGTTAGAGGACGGAAACGTCACAATTTCAAGAGTAAACGCAACTCTCACCTACCCTTGCAACATTATGCTTATAGCAAGTATGAACCCTTGCAAATGCGGTTATTTCGGTGACAGTCGCAGACAATGTACCTGTACTCCGACACAGGTTAATCGTTATCGCAGTCGAATATCGGGTCCGTTGCTTGACAGAATTGACATTCAAGTTGAAGTATCGAATGTTGATTATGAAGATTTAAGCTCGACCGAAAACAGTGAAACAAGTGCCGAAATAAAAAAACGTGTAAACAAAACACGCAAACTGCAACTTGAAAGATACAAAGATTACAATATCTACTCAAATTCACAGCTTGACGCAGGTATGCTTAAAAAATTCTGTCCGCTCGGCGAAGAAGAAAATGCAATTTTACGTGCCGCATTCGACAATCTCGGTTTGAGTGCCAGAGCGCACAGCCGTATTTTGAAAGTCGCTCGTACCATTGCCGACCTTGAAGGCTCAGAAAACATAAAAAGTGAACACATAGCTGAGGCAATACAATACAGAAGTCTTGACCGCAAATATTTTGAATAGCCACAACTCAGTAAATGATTAATCGTTCACTGTGCCGGAATGTCAGCAAATTGTCCGAAACGTGCATAATATTATTTTTATTATAATTTACAGCTATAAAAAAATGACAGGTAAGCCTATCTTTGATATACGGCTTGCCTGTACACTTTTATATATACGCTGACGCAGTAAACCTTAATTGTTTACTGCGTTTTTTATTGTTCTTCAGGATATTTCAGTCCCCATTCATTACGAATATCGGTCATAATTTCCATAACGTCTTTTGTATACTCCCTAAGCATACAACCGCTTCGCTTTGAAATCTCCTCCTCCATATCCTCCATTTCATACTGCAACGCTCTTTCGGTTTCACCCTCACAGATTTCTTTTCGCTCGCCTGTTTCGGTGCAGACAATCGTCGCCTTACACGCTCTCGGATATTCCATAATCTCGATATATCCCTTATCACCGCATATAACACATCTTTTCGGTTGTTTTGTATGAAGCGACAATGAAATAACCGTCATTTGTCCCTCTTTGTTCGTCATAACAATTCCCGACATTTCATCAACACCGCTCGGTGCAAATTTTACCGTTGAAATTACATTGTCGGGCTTTGACTTCAAAAAACATCTTGCAAGCGAAATTGCATAAACACCAATATCAAGCATTGCTCCGCCCGCCAAATTCATATTGAAAAATCTGTTTTTCATATCATAGTCCTTGTAACTTCCGAAATTCGCCTGTATCATACTCACGTCACCGATTTCACCGTCCGCAACAAGTTTCATAAGTTTTTTTGTATAGCGGCATATGATAAATCGTCATTGCCTCGGCAAGTACAAGATTTTTCCCGTCAGCCTTTTTTAAAGCCTTTTCCAACTCAACGCTGTTTAATGTTATCGACTTTTCACACAAAATATGCTTTCCGTTTTCAAGTGCCTTCATAATAAAATCAATATGCGTGTTATGAGGTGACGTTATATAAATAACGTCCACATTGTCGTCATAAAACATATCGTTCAAATCTTCATACACCTTTTCAATTCCGTACTTGTTTGCAAAATCAACGGCTTTGCTGTGCGTTCTGTTGCCTACGGCGTAAAGTTTGCGTCCAACGTCTTGCATTGCCTGTGCCATCTGATTTGCCACAACGCCCGTACCAAGCACCGCCCAATTTAATTTATTCATTTCAACCGCCTCCTCCGATATAATTTTATTATACTGATTTCACAGATAAATTTCAATAAAAAAAGAGGTATTTCTTATTTAAAATACCTCAATTAATATTTACTTATCCCCAAACTTCGTCGGCAATTTCCTTTACAAGTTTCAATTTTGCCCATTGTTCTTCTTCTGTAAGCTTATTACCTATTTCGCAAGATGCAAAACCGCACTGCGGACTTAGGCAAAGTCTTTCAAGCGGAACATACTTTGCCGCCTCGTGTATTCTCTTGATAACATCTTCTTCGTTTTCAAGTTTAGGCGACTTAGTTGTGATTAAGCCCAAAACAACTTTTTTATCGCTTGATACCTTTGCAAGAGGTTCAAAACCGCCCGAACGCTCATCATCATATTCAAGAAGAAGTGCGTCAACATTTTCTCTTGCAAAAACATAATCCGCAACAGGGTCATATGCACCGCTTGTGAAATATGTTGAATGATAGTTACCACGGCAAATATGAGAAGTAATCACCATATCAGCCGGCTTATTTTCAAGTGCAAGATTGTTTACCTTTAGAAGCTGTTCCTTAACGGTTTCAATATCAATGCCAAGTGACTGGTATCTCTGTGCTGCCGCATCACCTACAACCGCACCCCAAGTACAGTCGTCAAGCTGAAGATTACGGCAGCCTGCATCGTAAAATTGCTTTATAACGTCACTGTAAGCCGCCGCAATATCTTTAATCAATTCGTCATTGTCAGCATAAAACTTTCTTGTACCCTCAATATTATTCGGCACAATAAATTGTTGGAAAGTTTGAGCCGGTGCAGGAATAGTGTATTTGGCAACTGTATTCTCATCCTCAAATTGCTTTAAAAATTTAAAGTATTCAACAAACGGATGTGCCTTTGCCTTGATTTTACCAACCAAATATGTATCGTCAAGTTTTGCAAGTTCCGCATCAAACTTAACTCCGTTTCCCGTGTCCTCATGCTCAACGCCCTCAAATCCCCACATAAAATCAAGGTGCCAGAAAGTTCTTCTGAACTCGCCGTCTGTGATTGCGTGGAAACCAAGTTCTTTTTGCTTTGCTACTAATTTAGTTATTTCTTCATTTACAATTTTATCGTATTCGTCTTTTTGTATCTCTCCGTTTTTTAACTTTTCCTTTGAATCTTTTAATATCTGCGGTCTTAAAAAACTTCCTACAAAATCGTATCTAAACGGTGTCTTTAATGTACTCATAATAAACTGTCCTTTCTTTCTTTGATGAATACAGTTTATCATATAAGTACCGTTTTGAAAAATACTTATAAACCGCATTTATTCATAGTTTCAACCTATGGACAAATATATTTTTAAAAATATATCAATGTGGCATTGCCGCATAGCTTTTATCAATCGTGATTACACAATAATATGTAGGATATTTTTTCTTTACCATATCATTTATCGCTTTCTTGACTTCCTTGTCGGTCATATCCATATTATGCGGAACAACGCAGTCAAATATTACGTTTGTGTGCGTAATACCATACACTATACGCAAGTCATGAATTGTCAGACGTTCGTCAATCTCTTTTACCTTTTCACCAATCCAAATTCTAAGTTCGTTCACTGTATTGTCCTTTGTCGAAATCGGGTCAAAATGCACAATCATATGAAGTCCTTCATCATTCATAAAATCACGCTCAATATTATCTATGACGTCATGATTTTTCATAGCATCACCTTCCGCCGCCATTTCAACATGCACACTTGCAAACTGTCTGCCGGGTCCGTAGTCGTGTACCATTAAGTCGTGAGTACCCAAAACACCGGGATAGCTTAAAATCTTTTGACGAATTTCTTCAACCTGTTCGTTCTCCGGTGCTTTTCCGAGCATAGGGTCAAGCGTGTCTTTTACAAGTCCGAAACCGCTGTACAAAATAAATACCGCCACACCAAGACCCATCCAGCCGTCAAGCTCAAAGCCGACAAAATGCGATAATATCGCCGCAACCAACACTGCGCCTGTCGTTATAACATCATTACGGCTGTCTGCCGCCGTTGCTATAAGCGTGTTTGAGTTAATCATTTTACCTGTTTTCGTATTAAACAATGCCATCCACGTTTTAAGCAAAATCGAAAACGCAAGCACACCGACAGTAACCCAACTGAATTCAACCGCTGACGGATGAAGTACCTTATCCAAACTGCTTTTGAACAGTTCAACGCCGATTACCATAATAAGTACGGCAACCATAAGTCCCGACAGATATTCATACCGCCCGTGACCGTAAGGGTGTTCTTCATCTGCCGGACGGCTTGCAAGTTTAAAACCAAGCAGACTGATTATGCTTGATGATGCATCGGATAGGTTGTTTACCGCATCGGCAGTGATAGAAACAGACGCCGACAGTGTTCCGACAATCAGTTTGCTTATGAACAGTATCGCATTGCACACTATTCCGACTATGCTTGAAAATTTACCGTATGCCGTACGCACATCGGAATTTTGTGTGTTTTCATAGTCTTTTATAAATCTTTTTATAAGTAGTTTTGTCATCTATGTCACCCAACCTTTATAACATAATTATTCTCTTTCAATACGTCAAGTGCCTTTTGAAAAAATTCGTTCTTTATAAGTATATAATCAGTGTTGTACGTTGATACCGCAAAAATCGGTATTTTTGCATTTGCTAAAATGTCCGCAGCTCTCGCAAGTATTCCCGTGAGTGAAAAATCAAGTATACCCTCGATTCTGAACGCTCTCCAACCGCTGTCACATACAATCGTATTTTTCGGAACAAACTCGCTTGAGCATACAAGCGATAATTCCTCATCAGTCTTGCCGACAAAGCAAAACTCGTCATTAAAGTTCACTTCCGTAACATCATTTATCTTGCATACCGCAAATTCTTTGTCTATTACCTTTATATCCATTTTTATCCCTCAATTATTGTTTCTAATCAGTATAGCACATTTTGTTGCCAACTGCAACAAAAAAAGAGTCAAAGGCTCTTTTTTATTTTCGGTATTTTTTTATATGAATAATCTCAATAAAATATTTATACTGTCTGAACAAAATCAATCCGATTACATACACACCGCCCATAATTGCCAATTTAATAACGGCATTTATTGTTATACCGACGATATTTGTTGCGTCAATAGTAGCGTAACGCGTCAAAAATCCCGCTATGCAAACCATAACCGCAATACACACGTCCGGAATAAAACTTTTCAGAAATTTCAAAAAGCTAAATCCAAACGTCATTTTTATAAGCATAAAATATGAAATCATAAAATTAATATTATATGAAATCATTGCATTTCTTGCGACTGTGCTAATATCGCCGAACACTATTCCGAGTACAATACCTATCAGAGTAGTCGACGAAGACAAAACGCCCGTTATAAAAAGATTTTTCGTGTTGCCAAGGCTTTGGAATATCGCACCGGAGCTTGAATTTACCACCTGTGCCCAAACCGAAAGACTAAGCATTGCAAGGCAAGGAATTGCCGCCGCCCAATGCTCACCGAACATAATACAGATAATCTCATATGACGCAAAATACATATACGCACCGACAAACAATCCGAGCAATGAAAGTATCTTGACAATCTTCATATAATTCTCATATATATACGCCTTATCGTCCTGATACTCCGACAAAATCGGGTGTATAACAGGTGTTATGACGTGCGTCAAATTTTGTTCGGGATAAAGTGCAAGTTTATATGCCTTGTCGTAATATCCAAGCTGTGTATCGCCCATAAACTTCGCCACAAGCAAATTATCGGCATTTCTTGCAAAGTAGTTAAACACGTTAAACGCAAACTGATATGACGAAAACGAAAAAATCTTCTTCACACTGCCGAAATCACATTTAATTCTAAGTTTTATCCTTGTACTGCTGTAATTCCATATAAAATTGACCATAACCTGTATAATAGACTGCGCGGCAAGTGCGTAATATTTCAGTCCGAGTTTTGCCAATACAATCGCTATACCGCTGCTTACAACAGTTGTGGTAATCATACGAAGTCCGATACGCACGAACTTTTTTTCTTTCATTAAAAGTGCGTTCGGCACCATATTCATTGTCGAAAAAAACAAAGACACCGAAAGCAAGCACCCTATCGGTATGTACACGCTGTTGCCGTAAAATTTAGACAACGGCACAGAAAAAATCGCAAAAATTATTGAAAGCCCTACCGCAACATATAAATTAAAAGTGAATATATTCGACACATCATAGTCGCTAAGCTCCTTATTCTGAATAACGGCAGTGCCTATCCCCATATTCGCAAGCACCGAAAAAAACGTGGTAAAAACGGTCATTACACCGATTACCCCGTAATCCTCCGGTAAAAGTATTCGCGCCAAAACAGCGCTGAAACCAAGCTGCAATATAACACAGCTGTAATTTGCGGCAGCATTGATAAACGCCGCCTTTTTGATTGATATATTTTTAACATTATTTTTTATCATCCATGTTTCAACTCCCTGTATATAATATATACGCTAAAATTCAACTTGTCAAACATATTTTTTCTGACAAAAAAAGACAGATGAAACGATTTAAATTTCATCTGTCTTTTTATCAGTCCATAGTTACAGTAGGCGGAATTTGTCCGCTGTAAACAGGTACGTCAAACGATAATGTTGCGTCTGTGAATGACGAGAATATCTTTTCAATGCTTACCGCCTGCTTAACCGCCCAGCCAATATCCGTTGCATATTGGTGAGTACCCGGATTTTCAGGGTTCCAAAGCATTTTATAAAGTGTGTTCTGTCTGCCATCCGAACTGTTCACATAGTTTTCGCTTATCCACTTTGCACCGCCCTTAATAGCCGCCTCTACACTCGTCCAGCCTTGACTGTATGCTCTCTGTGAACCGTTTCCGACAGGGTTTGCGTCATACGCACCGATACCGAACAAGTTATAAACGGTTGTGCCGTTGACCTCAACACCTGTTGCAAGGTGTGAAGTACCATTTCCGGACTCAAGGCAAGCATGTGCAACAAGGTAAACCTCGCTGACGTTATATTCTTTAGCCGCCTCGATGAATGCCGCTCCCATTCCTTTCATTACACCCTTATCGGCAAGATAATTATTAAGCGTTTCTTCGCTGACATTATTCGGTTTTGAAAGGTCAAGGAACTGATATTTATATGCGTCCGTATAGAAACTGTTCGGATTCATATATTCCGCTGTTTCGGACTCTGTCGCATATGACATTCCGCCGTTTCTCCAAATTTTCGGCGGTGGGTTCAAGCCCATCTGTATTCTTATAATCTGTGGGAATGATATGTCATATGACGTGTATGTTACAGTTCCCTCCGTATCCAAATCAGAAACTTCATCATTCAAATTGAATGGGTCCTTTGCGTCCGATTCGGTTACGTTGACAGTAAACGTCTGTTTCTTTCCGTTAGTCGTTTCAACCGTTATATTCGCCGTACCAACGCTGACACCGCGTATTCTGCCCGCTTGACTTACTGTCGCTATCTTTGTATCGTCACTCGACCATTTAAGCGTTTTGTTTCGTGCGTTTGACGGTGAAACGGTTACTATCGCGTTAACACTGTCGCCGACTTTTATCGTCATTGCGTCAGTATTTTTTACGGATAAAGTCTGTACGTCAACGTATGAATTTACGACATTTACAAAGCACTTCGCCTCAAAGCCTCCGTCCTCCGTTGTTGCCGTTATCTCCGTCATACCGACGCCGACAGGCTTTACTCTGCCGTTTTCGTCCACACGTGCAATCTTTGTATTTTTAGATTTCCATGTTATGTTTTGGTTCGTTGCGTTTTTCGGGAATATTTCTGTCTGTAAAAGTCTGCCCTCACCGCCCGTGTAAAGCGTTATTGTGCTTGTCGGCATAAATATACCCGTTACAGGCTGTCTTACCGACAAAGTGGCGGTTGCACTCTTTTTTTGACTGTACAACATTGCCGTCAATGTCGCTTTACCGGGATTTTGTGCCGTTATATTACCGCCGCTGTCAATCTTTGCGATATTGTCATCGGACGATTTCCAAGTAATTTTTTTATCGGGTAAATTTATCGGATAAACCTTTGCTTTTATTTTTGCCTCTGCCGTACCGCCGTTTAGGTCAACAGCACCGTCGTCCCAGCTTAATTTTATCGCAACATTGGTTTTGTCGCTGTGGTCGAACGTGTAATAATTCTGCAAAACCATCGCATATCCGACAGAATCGTCACCCTCTTGAAGATAGTCGGAATTTACGGAATTTTTTATCATAACGCCCAAAAGCACACCGAGTACCGCCACTCCGACAGCAACTGAAATCAATGCCTTCAGCCTGTGTGCCTTTGCATACTCCCAAATTTTCTTTCTGAATTCCGGAAATTTAACGTATGCAAAATTTGAAAACTTTTTGCTCTTGCACAAAAGTTTCCAAAACTTCTTAAATACTCCGCCTACCGCACCCCAGCCTGTTTTAATACCTTTAAATATCTTGCTGAGCCACGAAAACGGACTTTTATTATTCGGTTGTATATTTCTTGTTAATTTAGTTTCCATACCGAATTCAATCCTTAATAAAAAATGGTATTGTTTCTACAATACCATTTAATTTTATGACTGCACAGTAAAAAAGTCAATACATATGCACCATTGTTAAAAAAATGTTTACTTTTTAAACCTATTTACAATATATTGGTTTGCCATATCTTCAAGAGTGTCCTCCAAACCGCCAAGACCTTTGAAGTCGGGATTTTTTCTCTTTATTGCGTTTGTCAGAATGTAATCGCAAAGTGCAGGGTTTTTAGGCAAAAGCGGTCCGTGCAAATATGTTGCGACAACGTTTTTATACACAACACCCTCAACACCGGATTTTTCATCGTTTCCGTAACCGTAAACAACTCTGCCGAGCGGTGTGTGATTACCGATGTAAGTTCTTCCGCCGTGATTTTCAAAGCCGACAATTTTTTGATTTAGAAAGTCATTTTCAAGTACGATATTTCCGATAAGACGTTTTTTGCCTTGTTCGGTGTAAATATTAAGTATATCAAGTCCTTCGATTGTTTCGTTTTCAAGCTTGTAATACTTACCCAAAAGCTGATAACCGCCGCACACTGCGACAAGTACACCGTTATCTTCAACATAATTTCTTATTTCGTCCTTGTGTTCCAAAAGTCTGTGGCAAACAATTTTCTGTTCTCTGTCCGAGCCGCCGCCTATAAACACAATATCAACGTCCGACAAATCAAATCCGCTGTCCTCACAGGTATATGTCACAACCTCCGCGTCAATACCACGCCACATAAGTCGTTTTCGCATACATTCGATATTTCCTCTGTCACCGTATAAATTCAAAAGGTCGGGATAAAGATGAAGTATTTTGATTTTCATTATGCCTCACCTCCGAGCTTTTTAAGTACCGCCTCTGTCGAATAAAGTGCGGTATAATTCACAAGTACATAGACAACTTCGCTGTCTGTTTCAAGACATTTTGTGATTGCGTCCGCCATATCCTGCGTCATACGGTCAACCTTTATATCCGAATACTTAAATCTAAGACTTATATCGTAAACTCTGATACCTGTTGTTGTAAGCGTGTTCAGGTTTTCGTCCGCAATTTTATCAAAGTCCACGTCCCACAGCCACGACACGTCACGACCGTCATTAGCCTTGTCATTGATTGCGATTATAACGTCTTTCTTACGCTTGTCCGTATTTACCGTTGCAATGGCTTGGTTAAATCCTGCGGGATTTTTTGAAAGACTTAGTATAACGGGCTTGTTGAATTTGTATTCCTGCATTCTGCCGATTTGCGGTTTGTAGCCTGTCAAAAGTTTTGCGAAATCATCCGTTTTTTCTCCCAACACATTTAGTGCACCGTATACGGCAATAAGGTTATATATATTGTAAAAACCTTTGTAATTTATCACCATAGGCTGATTGTTTATCGTAAACTTCATCGGTGTGTCGAGCGATACATTCTTGACTTCAAAATCAATCTCAGGTCGCTTGAAACCGCACGACGGGCAATAAAAATCGCCGAGCTGACTGTAATGATAGTAATTGTACTTCTGTTCCTCACCGCATACAGGACAGAAACGTCCTTCCTTTGTATCGTCAAGCTGCGGAAGTACCTTTTCGGATATTCCGTAATAATATGCCTTGACGTTTTCCTCTCTGCCGAACTGAACGCACAGCGGATCGTCACCGTTTAAAACAAGTTTTAAATTCGGCACTTTTTTTATTGCACGCTTGATAATATCCGAAGTAATGTCAATTTCGCCGTACCTGTCAAGCTGGTCACGGAATAGGTTCGTTATAACCATAACATCGGGCTTTACATAGTCAAACACTATCGGCGTGTATGCCTCGTCAATTTCAAGACACGCATAGTCCGCTTTTAATTTGCCGAATATACTCATTTCCTGTAAAACGGTGGTTGCAATACCGCTAAGCATATTCGCACCGAGCTTATTGCAAATAACCTTATATCCCTTTGCCTCAAGTGCCGAAGCCATAAGGTTGTTTGTTGTTGTTTTTCCGTTTGTGCCGCAAGTTACGATTATACCCTTTGACACGCATTTCTCCAAGCCTTTTACAAGGTCGGGACATATTTTAAGTGCATACGCACCCGGCGAAGAAGATGATTTTTTACCTACTGTTTTTCCGACTATGGTAAGAATTTTTCCGAGCCATATCGCAAGAAGTTTTCTCATTACAGTTATTCCTTTCAACTAATATAATATATGATTATACTACACTTTCTTCCCTTTTGCAACTTTCTCTTTAAAGTAATGAGGTTTTTATGTTCTTACTTTACTTTTTTTCGTGAATGTGTTATTATTGACACGAAATAAACATTAACATATCGAAAGAATGACGTAATTATGACAGACTTTATAACGCAGATTGATTTTAATATTTTAAACGCAATTCAAAGCATACGCACTCCGTTTCTTGATACAATTATGCCACTTATAACGTTTTTAGGCAGCGGCGGCATTGTATGGGCTGTAACTGCACTTATAATGCTTTGTTTTAAAAAATCACGAAAAACAGGTATTGTAATAATAGTTTCACTGCTTTTGGGATTATTCCTTTCTACAATGGGGCTTAAAAATGTAATTGCACGTGAACGTCCATATAACACCGAAGGAGCGTTGCTTACAGTTGAAAATCTGCTGATAGGCGCGCCGTCGGGAAGATTTTCGTTTCCGTCCGGTCACGCAATATCTTCATTTTCCGCCGCAACGGTTATTTTGCTGTACAGCAAAAAATTAGGTATACCGGCAATTATTCTTGCGGCTTTGATATGCTTTACAAGGCTGTATCTGTATGTACATTTTCCGTCCGACGTTATTTGCGGTGCGTTGTTCGGAATATTGCTCGCGTTCTTGTCAAACTTCTTAGTCAATAAAATATGGGAGAAAATCAATGAAAGAAAATTATCAAATAATTCTAAACAAAACGATTGACGAAATTCAAAAAAACAATACCGTTCCGTCACTTCTTCTGCACAGCTGTTGTGCGCCTTGTTCAAGCTATGTACTTGAATATTTGTCGGAATATTTTGATATAACTATCTTTTACTACAATCCGAATATTTCACCCGAGGAAGAATTTTATAAGCGTGTCAGCGAGCAAAAGCGTCTTATAAATGAAATGCCTTTAAATAGAAAAGTAAAGTTTATCGAGGGCAAATATGACTGTGAAAAATTTTATTCGATTGCAAAAGGGCTTGAAAATCTCAAAGAAGGTGGCGAGCGTTGCTTTAAATGTTACCGACTTCGTCTTGAAGAAACAGCAAAAACCGCCCAAAAGGACGGTTTTGATTACTTCACTACCACGCTTTCGATAAGTCCGCATAAAAATGCTCAGGTGCTTAACCAAATCGGTCTTGAACTTGAAGAAAGCTACGGTGTTAAATATCTATGCTCCGATTTCAAAAAGAAAAACGGTTATAAACGTTCGTGTGAACTTTCGGAAATATACGGTCTTTATCGTCAGAATTACTGCGGTTGTATTTATTCAAAGCTTGAAGCCGAAGAACGTGAAAAAGCTAAAAATAATAACGAACAGCCGCTATCTGTGCAATAAATTCACGCACGCAAGATACAGGCAAAAGCGTTATCGGTGTAGACGCACCTATATGTGTTGCGTCTATGCCGTTTATTTTTGCCATCAATTCCGAACGCAAAACGTGAAATTCGTTTGTTACAAATACGGCTTGTCCCTCGTCCATTATCAACTTTGAATATTCAAAATTTTCATATGTGCTTGTGGAGTTGTCCTCTTTTATAATTCTGTCTTCTCTTATTCCGTGATTTAAAAGGTAGTTTTCCATTGCCTGTGCCTCTGAAATTGTTTCGCCTTTGCCTTGTCCACCGCTGACTATTGCTATTGCATTTCCGTTTTTGTTCATATATTCAGCCGCTTTTTCAAGTCGTCTTTCAAGTGCCAAAGACGGTGTATCGCCTTTCAGTCCCGCACCAAGCACAATTATATAATCTTCTCTGTATGTCGCATTGTCACTTTTTCCGACAACGCATATAATTCCCGAATAAATCACAAGTACAATCATTCCGAACGTAAACAGACCTTTTATAAACTTCAAAAAGCCTTTTGTTTTGAACGCGTCGTAAAACGTACTCCATAATATAAACATAATACCTATTGCAACGGTAAATGCCTCACCCACGCCCATTGATGTGGTTGATGCAAAGTAAAGTCCGTCCGCCGAAAAAAGCAATCCCAATATAAATAATATTACTCGCATATACTGTCTCCTTATATTATTGAATATTCCATACATTCATAATGTAGCTTTGTGCCGATGTCTACACCCAACGGCAACAGTGCCATTGCTATGAATAATTCTTCCTCACTTTCAATATCCGTACGCTTTAGGTACGCATATTCCCCCTCAATTCTTGATACAATATAATCCTTCGGTTCCATATTAGACCTCCATATTTGCTTTTATACTCATATAATACATTAACTATTATATCATTGTCAATAGTTTTTTATTTTTTTGAAAAAAAGTGTTGACAAAAGCATTTTTATGTGCTATTATATTATCTGTCGTCAGACGTAAAACATAATATGCGTGATTAGCTCAGTTGGTAGAGCACCTGACTCTTAATCAGGGTGTCCAGGGTTCGAACCCCTGATCGCGTACCACAAGTTGCAATATCCGAACTTTTGTTCGGATATTTTTTGTTATGGGCTTTTTCCCATTTCATAAGCATTTTGCATTGTCCTGCTTTGCTTTATACATCTATCGTTAATTGCCACAACACATCAATTCTTCACACAAATAACTTTTTCATAACAAATCACCCTTTTTATTCTATCGTAGCTGTCCTAATCTCTGTTTAGTAAACCACTTAAACGTTGATTTTTTACAAAAAGCACGTCTAAAACGTGCTTGACATAATTTTTATACTATGTTATACTTTAGATACAAGATAAGGGCAACAGCAGTTGTCTTTGCAGAATGTAAACGTTTTGTAGAAAAATTCTACCTTAACCGTCTATTTCGCAGATAGACGGTTATTTTTTTATCTCTATAACAAGCAAAAATACAATTATAATTATAAGAGTAAATTCACTCATATGCTGCTCCTTTCGGAATAGCAGAGACAACCGCCTTGCGTCCGCTCTGCCAAACGTTATTGCCCTTTTTGTATCTTGGGGTTTTATAAACCCATATATATTCTACACTATACCTCACGCAATGTCAAATTACGTTTATTTTACCAAAAAATACAAAATGGCGGTTTTAAACCGCCATTTTGATTACTTCAATTTTTCATTAATACGCATAAACACTGCCGCAGTCTGTGCTCTTGTGGAATTCGCCTGCGGAGCGAAAGTACCGTCGGTATTACCCGACATTATTTCTTGCTCTGACAGCCAATCAACCGCATTCCTTGCATAATCTGAAATACTGTCACTGTCAACATAATTTGCCGTTTCATTTACCGTTATATCACAATTTTTGTATTCCGCATAACGATAAACAATCGCCGCCATTTGTTCACGTGTTATACTCATATCAGGTGCAAACTCTGTATCGCTCACACCGCTGACAATTTTATTTTCTTCCGCCCATGCCACTGCATTTGCGTAATAACTACCACTTGCCACATCAACAAAACTTGAATTTTCCGCATACGGTTCACCCTCTGTTCTGTACAGAACAGTTACAAACATAGCTCTTGTAACGTCACCGTCGGGTACAAATTCCGTATCGCTCACACCATACATCAAATCGTTTTCATAAGCGTACTTAACTGAATTATAGAACCAATCGTTGTTACTTACGTCAACAAACGGATTATCCCAATCAGTCGGTTCAGGCTCAGCTGTCGGATTAGGCTCAGCATCAATCTTTTTGAACTTTGCAGTGATTTCAGCTTTTGCATTCACCTTTTCAAACGTATATTCGCTCACCTTACCGACGCTTTCGCCGTTTACGATTACGTCCTCAATTTCGTAACCCTCATCAGCCGTTATCGTAAATGTCTTGCTTTCATTTTTATTTACGGTTACGGTGTCCGGACTGATTTTACCGTTTTCGGACTGAACAACTGTAATTTTATATGTTACAGTGCCGGAGTTTCCTCCTCCGCCACCGCCCGAACTTGGTTTAATCATAAGCGGACTGCTTGCGATAATGTGAGTGTTTTCAACCGTTGTACCCGTCAAATTAACCGTAACGGTATATGTCACAGACGTATCAAACGTGCCGTACAACGTATATGTCTTATTATCACTGCTTGCCTTAACCTCTGTAAGTTCCACATTCTTATCACCGTTCAGTACAACAAAATTATCTGCCGTCATTCCCTCAATCGCTGTATCAAGATTAATCGTGATATGAGTCTTTCTTGCCGTACCTGCCGACGCATTCACTTTAATCTTTTCACTTGGAATATCAGTGCTGTCCTTGCCGCCCAAAACGGTATAAACATTCTGATTATCAACAGTCGCACTTACTACGCCGTTTATTTTTTCATCAGTTGTAATGTAGCCGTTTTCATCAACATTCGCCGCACCTTCTATTGCCGAAACGTTCCATTCAATTCTGTTTGCCGCCGCACTGTCGTCATTGATTTCAATAATTCTGTTATCGGTTTTCACCTTTAGCGAAAGCTGACCGCTTGTGCCGGCTTTAATTGTACTGTCACTGCACTCTTTTCCGTCAATGTACATTTGAAGTACACTGTCGTCATTGCCGAGTGCTTTGTTTGTAAGCTGTAATGTTACAGGTACTGTTTCGTTGCCGATTTCGTCTGCCGCATACACAACTATATTTTGATATGCCATAGAATTATCAAGTGTAACCGTCTTTTCAAAACTGCCGTCATCTCCGACAGTCACTTCCTGTATTTCTTGATTTTTCGCACCGATATACACTTTCGCACCACTGTCGCTGATACCCTTAACCGTAACAGTGTCCTCGAAAAATCCGCCGTTATTCGGACTGCTTATTTGCAATCTCGGAGGAAGTGTATCGACAGTAAACATATACTCCGACAATGTACCGTCTTTTGAATCGTTTTCGCCCTTGAAGGTTATTATATGCGTACCGTCCTCTAATCCGTCAAGATTTATACTCTGCGACATAGTTTTTTCTGAAACAGTACCGCTCATTTCACCGCTGTCCAACGACCATTCGCCGGAAACATTCATATCAGATACTAGCTCTATAACTGCATTACTGCTTTTAACCGTATCTGTACCGTCAATACTTACCCCATTTTGTGCTTTAAGTGTTACATCGGCTTTTTTAGGCTCAACCATCGTCACAGGTGACGACAGTGTTTCAGCGGAAACAATCTGACCGCCTGAAGATGTATTTTTATAACCCTTTAATCCTACCACATACTGCTTACCGCTTACAAGTCCGACTTGTTCGCTCTGCGTTTTTATATCCTTTTTCTCATCTTCCGTAAGGTCGTTTTCGTTCACGATATTTCCGTTCTTATCCACCGTAACCGTCTTTGTATACTGACCGCCGACCGTAATCACATCACTTCCGCTTACAGTCATATTGTCAAATACAGTCGGTACGTTTTTACCGTCTTGAACTTCATATATACTTACCTTATAGCCGTCATAATTATCTTGATTTATACCTGTCAAATCAATACTGTAATCACCGCCCAACGCCACATTAAATGTCGGTGCGGACGGCTGTGACGGATTGGTATAATTAAGCTTTTTATCGGTTGTCACAACAGGGTTAGCACTTTCGTCTGTCGTTGTCGCAACAACTTTTACCGTATATTCACCGCTCGGCATATTTTCAGGCATTGTTATATTTGCACTCTTACTCTTTATGTCATTAACATTTTCTGTTTTGTACAACGGATAAACTTCGTTATTGCTGTCCTCTGCATAAATTGTAAGACTGTTGAATTTATCCAAATCTTCGCCCGACCACGTTACCGTATTATTGTTCAATACCGCATTGTCGATTGTCGGCAACTTTGAAAGTGCGTATATAGTTACGCTTGACGCAATACCTGTTTTTAATTGCAATGCTTTATTAAAGTAATTTTCATCTGTAACCGTTATTGTAACGGTTGCTTTCTTTGTATCCTCATTCCAATTCAACATTGCGTTTGCATTTGCGTTGGCTGTATCATCTGCCGTTTTTGAACTGTCTGACCATACTATCGGATAATTTTCCATTTCAATATTCTTTGCATATGTTTCCGCAATAAGCTGACTCGGTGCGTCATACGAAATTGTAAGTATTCCGTTTTCGTTGTTATACTTGCCGAAATTAACCGAATGTACCGTTTTACCCGCAAGCGATGATACCGTCGCACCGTTTGAGCCGAACAATGATATATCGTCTGTTGACGCCAATGTACGAATACTGTTATTGAGTTTCATATACAAGGTACGGTCTGTTTTTTCATCGTAATAAACAGGAATACCCTCCGCACTCAACTCAATAGTCGGTTCCGGTGCGTCATATTTACCGAAAGCGAAATCTACATCGCCGCCCCAATAATATGTTACACCTGCGTCAATTTTCAAAACGTGCAAAGCACCCCATATTTTTTCTGCATTGACACCCAAATCGGCAGAGCCTATTTCTATACCGCCGAAAATCGGTATTTTTTTAGGAATACTTACCATTGCTGTGGCATAGCCTTCCCAGAAATACTTATCCTTAACCTTATCTTTTTCCACAATTAAATGTCCGTCACCCGAAATAACATCGAATATACCGATAGACACTCCCGCTGCAAATCTAAGTTCGGGATACCATGCACATTCAATTCCCGCATAGTCTATAAGTGTAATTCCCGCAACATTCACGTCCGACAGTGCAATACTCAAATCTCTCGGGCTGATACTTACATCGCCTCTTGCGGAAAGAACATCAAACAAAGCGAATTGTCCGCTTAGCAGAAGCGTTATAGGCGGTACGGATGAAGACGGATAAATCGTTTCAAACAGATTATCTATACCGCCGCCTGCACCTTTAATCCAAAATACGCCCATTCCGTCAACATTTATGCCCGGTGTAAATCCGCCTGCATAGAAATATAATTTATCCGGAATAGGTATTCCGTTGTTACTTCTAAGACGAATTTCCGCCTCCATTTCAAATGCCATCATATCGGCACTGCCTTGAACGCCGATAGTGTATTCGTTGTTCATAACCTTTAAATCAAGAGTACCCTCAACGCTCGGAAGTCCGTCCGCATATGACGGAACTTCTACTTCGACAGACGTATTAAATCCGATAAATCCGCCGCCGAAAAGTATATCATGGATATACAAATTCAAACTTCCGCCCTCTGCGTCTTCCCATTCCTCTTGGTCCTCGGCATATCTGTCCTGTACATCTCTAAGCTGTGACGGAGTGTAATTACTGCTCGCCATTTTCAGTTGCGCAACCTCCATTGCGGAAGTTTTTCTGTTGCTCCAATCAAAGTTTGACGGAACAAGAAAATCAGGTGAAAGTTGCGCACCGAATGCGATTACTCTTTGTTTCGGTGTTTTTGAAGTGACTTCACCGTCAACTGTCGCCATCTGTCCGAACTGACAGTATCTGAATTCCATCACCATTCCCGCAATGGTTTGTGCGGTACTTGCCGCACCCGGCCACATAAGCATAATACCGTTTGTATTTGCAACGCTGTTTTCAACGTCGCCTGTCTGCTCGCCCTCGTTTGTGTACTGCAAAAGTGTTGATTCGGAGCCGTTTTCAAATGACGAAATCGCACATACACCGCTCCAAACCTTTGTTCTTGCACCTGTTGTATAAACTTCGCCGTCTATATCGATATTAATAGTTTGGTCGTCCTGACCGACGTTTTCGACAGACACGGTTACAGTACCTTTTTCAATATCAAGACAATTACTGATATTTATTGTACTTTTCGCCTTATGGTCTACCGTTTCAAGAGAAACAGCCTCTGCCTCTGCAATTTTACCGTTTTCATATTTTAACGTAAAGTCACCGCGAAGTTCAAGCAGAGAGATATTCTGAGCGTTTGGAACTTCGTCACTGTATTCCTTTTCGTCTTTATACGCCCTTAGGGCATACTTGTTATCGCCGTCTTTTTCAATCGTGACAACTCCGTAAGAGCCGCCTTGATATGCAATATCATCACTGACATTAAACTTCAGTGCGTCAGACGTAATATCTTTTTTAGTCGGATCTTTCATATCAAATACAATCTGATATGTACCGACCGACATAAGCTCATCAAGTATCAAATCCGCCGTATTGTTTTCGGTATCCAAAATAAAGTTTTCCGCACTTACAGTCAACGGCTGACTGCCGTTTAAAGGCGTAACCTTTATATCGTATTCACTCTTATTTTTAAGCAAATTGAAATTCTGACCTGCAAGGTAAATATGTCTTGTTCCTCTGTTATAAACAATCTCGGGTGCGGTGCTTATAAACGAAACCCTGTCGCCTGTTGCACCCGGGCAAAGAAGATATATACTTCTCTGACCGATTAAGTTTTCGGAAAGCAATTTACCGTCCGTTCCGCTCACGTCATAACAACGCACTTCGATTTTTCTGTAATCGGTAGCCGTAAGCGGTTCGGCATTAAAGTTAAACACAACCTGTCGTTCTTCATCTGCGTTAAAATCTATAATATCAACACTGAAAGGGTTTGAATATGAAGCTGTAACGTCAAGATTACCCGACAAGTCATACGGTGTTATTCCCTCCTGCGGATATACCGCAACGGCAATTTGTTTCATTTCGTTCTGCGACACGTTTTTAATTTGCGTTGACACGCTGAAATCACCGTTTTTACCGTCCGCCGTTTGCGGTTTGTATTCGTCTTTTGTATCGGTAAGCTGCATTGCTCCGAGTTCAGATGAAAAATTTATTGCAACCTTATCATCGTTATTTACGGTTACGTTTGAATATATACCGTAATTTGTCGCAACGGTATTGCCCTCACCGTTTGCCGCCACACTGCCCATATCGAAATACAATGCATACGCACTGTCGGCAGTCAAATATTTTTCGTTATACGGATTTGTAAATGTCAACGAGTTATCCGGTTCAAAATCGAATACACTTGACGCAAGGTTGTTCCAATGTCCGAACGCTATTTGATACGGTGCGACAATTTTATTGTTAATCGACGCATTCACCGTATAAGCCGTTACGGACGGTGCTTTCGGATTGTCGTATCCGAATAATGCGTTGTTGTATGCTTCTCCGTCAGAGTTATCAATAACCGTTTCGGATTGTATCTGCTCATATGTACTGTCCTTTTTCGTCAGTTCATACACCGCATAATCCTGATAACCGAGTGCGGTATCAAGCATAACTCTTGCCTGAACACTGTCCGCACTTCTTCCGTCCGTACTCTTTACACCGTATGAAATTGACGCCATACCGTGCAGAGCCGATTTTGTATTTGCAAGCGTGACGGTCTGCGTAAAAGTCAAACCGTCAACGCTCCACGTTGCGACAATGTTGTCACTGTTTTTCACCAAAGTGACGTCACTGCTGTCCTTACCCAAGAAACCGTATTTTCTTCCGAAAATATAGTCCTTTACCTCATCACCTCTTTTTACACGAAAAGAGGTATATGATGTATCATAATTTTCATCGGGAAACAAAAGATATTTATTATCATCTGCTTTGTTCAGCTTATCTCCCTCAACGGTATCTATCAGAAAACCGCCGTTTTTCGCTGAAACAACGACTTTCAAATAACCGTCGTTCAATTCTTCGTAATCCGCCTTATTCAGATTTTCGGCAAACGCGCCGATAGGCATTATACCGAAAATCATCGCTGTTACGGTTAAGGCTGATATAATCTTTTTTAATCTTTGCAGCATAGTAAACCTCCTTTTTTCATTATTGAACGTAAATTACAAATCTGTAATTGTCACGTCCCTGCGTTTGTACATTAAATGTATAATACCCCGCCTTTTTCGGAACGAATGTAATCGGCTCTGTATTATCCTTATTCTTTGCCAATTCAGTCGCACCGATTTTCATTTGACCGACTGTCTTTATACCGTTTTTATATTTAACACTGTACGGCTCGCCATTGCTTTCAACGACAATGTTCTGTGCCTCGTTTTTGCTTAGCACAATCATATCTCTGTAAATATACTCACCGTTTACGCTGACTCTAAGCTGAGTATCCTCATAGAAATAGATATATCCGTATCTTTCACTGCTGTTTCCTGCCTCGTCAGTTGCGGTATAAGTCACCCTTACGGTTCCCGTTGTCTGCGGTTTTGTGTAAGTAACATCAAGCTTGATTTTGTCCTTTTCGGTTTCGTTGTCGCTTACCGTCATATTCGCTTTAAGCTGTGACAAAATATCTTCTGAATTTAAGTCGATTTCCACCGTTTCCTTTTTCAATTTGATAGTCGGTGCTTTTTTATCCGGCATTGCTATCTGCATAAAGTGATAATACTTTGTATTTGAATATTCGTCCTTTGCCTTTATTGTAGGATACAAGCCTGCCAAATCCTCCGATACGGTTAACTTCGTCCACGCACCGGCCGTAAGATTTTGACCTGTTGTGTCACCGTTCCATGTTACCGTACAGTTTCTGTTTGCACTCACATATACAGTGTCACCGACCTTTAAACGACCGAGTTTATCCGGTGACTCCTTACTGTCTGTACCGTCACTTGCAAGACTGAATGTAAGCGACAAATCTTTATCAATGATGCTGTCAACCTTAACAACCTTTTCCGTCAGATTGCCTGCAGCGTCCGCAAAGTGATATACATATTCGCCGTTTGCGTTTATTACTCGTGTAAATTCAGTTCCCTGTTTTCCGTTTTCTCTGAAAATAACTTCTTTGTCAGCTTTTAAAGTCACTGTCACTTTACGGTGATTTTCGGACGGCTGAATTGTTTCGGTAATAATCGGTGCGTTTTTGTCGATGTTCTTAACCTCATTCAAAGTAATTTCACACACTTGACCGTTTACGGCTGTACAAACAAGCGTCATAGTCGGTGCATTTTCCGAATATGAAATTGTAACTTGATTATCAAGTTTGTATATTTCAGGAAGATAGCCGCTTTGATTTTTCCATTCCGCTTTCGTGATGAGCTTATCAAATCTAAGCTGTGCCGTAACGGATTTATTCGTCTTACTGCTCTTTGCGTTTTCAGACCAAACTTCACTGATTTTATTTGCAGGTGAATTGTCTATTTCCGTAACGGCTGCTTTTAATTCACCGCTTTCGTTCTCACCTTTATATGTGTATGTGTAGTTTATAACAATATTTTCGTTGCCTGTTACTTCTATATAATACAAGCCGTTGTATTCTCCGTCACTTGTTTCCTGTTTTGCGTTGTCATTAGTCATAACAAGGTTTGTAAAGTCACTGTCCTCAGGCGGTATTAGGTATACCTTTACGGTCTGCATATCGCCCGACACGACTTTCTGTAAATGCGGCTGAGGCGCTTCGCCCAAGTTATCCGCAACAAGCGGAATTTCGGTGACATTATTACAGCTGTCGACTGCAAACAATGTAAATTCCGCATTCTTTGTTATATCAACGGTTCTGCCGTTTACACTCACTCCGTCAATCGTATCGCTTGTTGAATCAAATGTCGGTGTTTCGGCATTAAGTCCCGCTTTTGCAATAAGCTTTACACCGTTTATATCAGACACGATTACATTAAATCTGTAATGTGACGACCAACCCATTTTCTTCATAAATGATATACTGTCGGTAACTGTTTCATAGCCTCCGCCGCTTAAATCAGGAAGTGACGGATTTAAGTAATGCTTGTTATCATCATACAGATTAAGCACAAGTTTTTTGCTTTGTGCCACACCGCCCCTTACGGTATAACCAACCATTTCAACACTCGGCGGCATTGTATCGACATATTCTTCGGGCGGCTGATAATCTTTAAGTGTTACATCAAGCGTAACTGTATAATCTTCACCCAAAGTATCATTTTGATTTTTGTAATTCCTGAATGTAAATTCCGTTTCACTGTTAGGATAGAATGTATGGCTCGGTGTTTCGCCCGTTGCGGTATCAACAAGTGTTGAGCCGTTTTCATCAACAAGCTTTGCGGTTACTTCGCCGTATATACAGCCGTCAACCACATCATCTTCGTCATAATCCCATACAACTTTCGGCTTTATCGGTTTTATCTCATTATTGGTTATATTTAATATTTTACTCTTTTCAGCTCCGTTATCCGTCCACTTCATTGTAACCTTTGTAGGCTGTGTTGCGGTTACGGTTACGTTATTTGTTCCGTTGTTTTCGATTTTTGCAAATGTGTTTCCGTCATTTTCCGTAACAGTTACGGGAGAAGTATATTCGATATTCGCCGTAATATCGCCCTTTGTCTTATACAAAGTTGACATTGTAACCTTTGGACCGTCTGCAAGAAGTGTAACAGTTACAGGTATTGTCCATGTATTGCCGAACATATCCTCGCCCTCAACTTCGTATGTACCGTTTGAGTATATCGGCAGATAGTGAGCAGACGCATAAACCGTATCGCCCTTTAATTTTAAATATCCGTTAAAGTATACCTTAACACCTCTGTCATTGCAGATATAACTGTAATCCGCTAATGAATCGTCATCAGAAACTTCAACAAATCGCGGTTCTTCATATTTAAAGTTCGTTACCAAGCTTCCGTAATTTTCATCGTCTTTGGTATACGTTCTCGTTGCTGTGTCACCATGCACACCTACAAAGTTAAACGTAATACTGTCAAAGAAAGGCTCGCCTGCCTTTTCCACACTCCATGGTCTTGTAAAGTCTATACTCAAATTAGTGGACGTGCTGTCCTCACGATAATAACCGCCCTCAAAACCCAATTCATTCGGATATTGATAGTTTTTCATAGGCATATTGTACATTTCACCGTCTTTCACAACTGTAAAAGAGCTTTTGTCCATGTCAAGATTTTTGGCATAAAAATTATAAATATAATCACCCTGGTTGTATGTGTTAAGATTTGCTTGAGTTACTGTCAATGCATCATTTTCAAAGGTATATTTCGTTTTTTCCTTGAACTGCGGAATATATGAAACAGAATTACCGGATTCGTCTATCGCAATAAATGCAAAGTTGAGCCTATCTCTGCCGTTTTCGTCTTGTCTACAGTTCTGATAATTAAAGGCACTATCACCCTTCAATGTAACAACCTCGTCAAGTCCGATTTCATCGGCAGTCCAACTGCTGTAATCCTCTCTGTGAACATAATATACCGTTACATTACCGTTTTCGGAGAAAGCATTTTTTACGGTTGCATCAGCGGAAATAACGTGCATTGTTCCGTTGTCATCCGTATAATTCTGCGATTCGTTCATATCAAAATCCATTGCAATCTGCGGTATACTTTCAACCATATTTACCGTGAACTCGTATATCGGCGATACATTGCCGTTTTCCAATTTAACTTGATAACAGAAAGTGTTACTTCCCTTTTCAAATTGCAAACCGCCCGTTGCCGTTACTCCGTCAAGAGTTTCTTTTGCAGTGTTTTGCATTAAGTTTATCTCGTATTCTCTTGTTAGGTCAGTAGTCTTTTCAAACGGTAAATCTTCTCCGCCATTGCACGCTTTATTCCACAAGCGGAATCCCTCTGCCTTACCGATTGTTTCACCGCACAATTCTTTTGAAACATCATTGCTCTTAAGCGTCATTTTGACGATATGTGCCATATTCTGTTCTAAAGAATATCCCTCATCTTCATTACGGTCAATCTCCTTAAATTCAGCATTACCGATATTGATTGTTTTAAATGCCGTATCGCTTTCTTTTACGATTGACGGTATCGGATTAGGAATAGGGTAATATTCGTGTTCGGGAATGATTTCATATCTGTTTACACCGACATCTGCCGACGTTTTGATATTGTCAAGAAGTACCGCCGTATCGCACTTAAATTCGGCAGGGCTGTCACTGCCTGTCTGATACAAATAAACCGCAATTCTGTATGTATCCGTTCCAAGCAAGTTACCGTCTTTATCTCTAAGCGGCATTGCAAGAGTTTGGCTTGCATTTCTGCTTAACTTTGCGTTGTATACCTCGTTGTTTTCCGAATTTGTTATTGTCACATACGATTTATCAAAGTCCAAATTATCCGTAACCCAATCGGCAATTTTTGTATTTGACAATTCAAAATTAATTCTGACATCAGTCATATCGCCGTTTCTTCTTATGTGCTTGTCATCACCCACTCCTGTGGCTTTAATAACATCTCCGTTACTGTCCTTTATTGAAGTAAATTCAAGATTATATACATTATCAAGTACAGGTGCGGTCATAACATTAAAGTCGCCCTCCGCTTGATATGTCACTTCTTCTTCGGAATTTGACGGCTTTATACTTGCACCGCTTACAGGTGTCAAATCTGCAAACGCACTTTCAAATTTTACGTTTACTGTGCCGTAAAAGTTTTTAAGTTCATTCACTCCGTCCGCCGTAAGAGCGGTTACTCCGTCAAAACCGGTTTTATCCTCGTTGTATGTAACCGCATACCATGTGCCGTCAAAATCAAATATATTTTTACTGTCGGCACTGTCATATACGCTTGCGTAAGTCTTGTCACCCATTGTAAGTGTTACACGCGTGGTGGCATTAGCTTTATTGTCGGGATTGTCAGGTGCCGAAATTTGCACATCAGGCTTTGTATGTATCTGTGACAAATCGCTTACAACCGTATATTTTGCCTTTGCCTTTGTCAAGTCGGCATACACCTCATAACGTGAAACATTCGACTTATTACCCTTAAAATCTGTCGCATACACAAGCAATTCTTTTTCATATTTTTGTGCCGCGTCAAATTTAGTTTCAAAGTCAAAAACTCCGTCATTAAGCAAGCCCTCCGACCAATCACTGTCGGTCGGTTCAACACCTTTGTCTACAAGCTGATATTTAACATTCAAGCCGTCCGTGTTAAAATCGGTTACACGTACCTTTGCCAATATCTTTGCGGTATCGTTTTCATACTCGGTATTCATCGACATAAGCGCAACATTCGGTGCTACACGGTCAATATTTATATCCGTATCAACAGACTGTTCACCCACATTTCCTGCCCAGTCCTCTGTTCTGAAATAAAGTTTTGTGTTTTTGATTTCGGAATTATCGGTTTTAATATGTAAGTAATAATCTTTTACAGGCAAATCGAATTTATTCCACGCAAGGTTATTTTCATTGTTAAGCACCGATTCTTTATACTCACTCGGTGTATCGGCGGAAGTCGTCACAGCATACTTAAACGGAATTTGCTTATCTTGGTCATAGCACCACGCAAAACTTGCCGTCAATCCGTCAAAATCAGATACCGTGCCTTTTCCGTCACTGAAATTCAGCGGTATGCAAAATTCACCGCTGTTTACATCACCGGTTATTTCACCGACATTTACAGTCGGTGCGATATTGTCAAAATAAATCTGCTGTTTCGGATTTTTCGATATTTTCTGCGTTGCCAACTCATTATTATACAAATCGACTACGTTTGCTGTGTTTATTTTTTCAATTCTTATAGGCTCGCTATTATCACAAGTCATATCGGCGGTTATCGTAATCGGTTTAAACGTAATCTTCGTTGCCGTCCGCTTGTTTACGCCGTCATACATATCTTCAAATTTTTCGGTTTCAAGCACTGCTTTACTTCCGTTTTGCGATATATTAAGTTCGGCAGTCACTGAACTTTTTTCACTCGTTTTAATTTTTTCCGTTGTCATTGCAGAAAAAGTTAATGTATCGCCGACACCTGCAAACACACTGCTCTTGTCAATATCTTCAGGCCAATCGCTCGGCTGTGAATATGACGTTGAATCTGCCGCTATCATATTCCCCGCAATTTCAACGCTGTCAATTTCAGGTGCTTTTTTATCGACTAAAAGTGAGTAACTCGTCAAATCCTTTGTATGAATGTCAAGGCTGTTGCCGGCATAGTCCGTAATCGGAGATGTGGCGGTAAAGTATTCCGGAATTAATCCCGGTGCGTTGTCTATAACCTTAAATCGCGGTTCTTCGTTTCTCGCCAAATATTTGTCGGCATAAGCTATACCGTACATTTGACCGGTGTACTCTTTTTTGTCATACTCTACGCTCTTAATCTTCGTAATTTGATATTCCTTAACATTTTTAGGTGCGTTTACATAGAAATATATTTCATTTCCGTTTATACCGCCGGAAGTCGCAGTAAGTTCCATATTTTGAACACCGCTTTCTACGTTTGTCGCATAAAGCGTCAACGTAATCTTTCCGTTTTCAATCTTTCTCAGCTTTTCACCCATATCAAGATACAGTACAGTGCCGTTCATTTTTGCCGATTTAACAGTTGGCTTTGTTATATCGGCAAAGAACACATATGGTTTTTTTACTTTTGCATCAAATACACCTTGCATTTTAAACTTATTGTTTAACGTATCACCGCTTTGAAGTTTAAACCAACCGCTGTCCTTTTTTCCCTCACCTCGAATCATAGTATTCTTAAAGGACATTTTTGCGTGATTACCTATCAAATTAGCGCCGAACCTCATCATAAGCTGACCTGTCGCTTCCAATTCGGGAAATACGGAATTGTTTGCAACGCTGTCTTTCAGCTTAAAACTCGTTGACCAAAATCCGTTATCGTGTCCTCTGAATGTCGAAACGTAAGCCATACCCATAGTTTCAACCGCCTCATTGATTGAACCCCAGTATTGATAATACGCATTATCCACATCACATCTCTTGAACAACATTCCCGCCGTCAATGTCAAATCGGTTGCCCACCAATCCGACATATCGCGTGTGTACTTATTCATAAGTTTTTTGTTGTTGTACGTTTGCTCATTCAATATAGGTACTTTTACTTGATTTGCGACACTCATAACATCGCTGTCAGCCTTTGCAATTTGTGCGGGCATAAGTGCCGCAACAAATACAATACACAGTAATGTGCTTATAAATTTTTTCATCTTCTTTCCCTCCATATAGTTTTTTAATTCATTTCAACTTCTATCATTTCGGTTGTTATACTGTTGTTATATATATCGGTAAGCTCATAACAAATATTTGTGTCATACTCGCCGACATATTCATAACCTACAGTAATATCTCCGTTTACAACGATTTTATCACCATATGAATACACTCCGTCATATTCACCGTCATATGTATAGTAATCGCATAAAAATTCCAACGTATCGCCGTTTTTAAGTTGCTTAAAGCCTTTTTGCGGAACTGATATATTTTCTTCTTCGCTGCACGGTCTGTAACCTGCCAAATAACCGTCTGAGTGCTTTTCGTCCCAATAAATCATTATTTCAATCTGCTCGTTGCCGTTAAGCACCGCAGGGACATAGCCGTATGTGTATCCGTCCTTTACGTTCTCCGGCGTTTCGTATTCAAAGTAAAACGGAACAACCTGACCGTTTAATGCAACCCAATAATAATCGAAATCAACCATTAAATCACCGTCATCGTCAAATTCATACACATTGTCCGAACCCAAGTCAACGTAACCATCGCCGTTATCAACATACACCCATACATTAATTCCGTTTATTTTATCCCATTCCTCGTCCGAAAGCGACAATGCGAAATAATCGCTCTTGTCCTTTACTTCCAACTTATCTGATACATTGTAGGTATCGTAATTTGTATTGTCATACCAAGAATAATCACTGTAATCATTCTCGCTCGAATAATTCATCTGTCCTGTACCCATAATGCTCAAAAATTTATCGAAAAAGCTGTTGTAGCCGTTATAACCGAACTTATCTGTTTCTGTTTTTATTTCCGCGTAATAGTCGGGATAGTCATACGGGAAATACATTGCAAGTCCGTTTGAATTGTAAGACGAACTGCCGGAATATTTAACCGCACTTCTAAGCACCTTGCCCAATTCCGTATCACTCTTGCCGCATTCTTCAAGATATGATTTTATATCAATCTGTTCATACTCTTTTGCACACTGATGTTATCCATAATAGCCCACAAAAAAGAACGATTAAAAATAATCGTTCTTTCTTCATTTTGCACAAATTATGTATTAATCGTCGTCCCTGACAAGAATATCTGATAATTTGCAATCCAATGCTTTACATATCAAATCAAGTTGCTCAAGGCTAACACGTTCTACCAACTCATGATACAATTCATTAATGGTATTCGGTCTTATTCCGGTTTTTCGTGCAAGTTGTGCTTGGTTCCACCGTAGCTCACCGAGCTTTCGGCTTAGTAAAATTCTAATTGCCATTTTGCATCCCTCTTGCAATAGTATATCACTATTTTGTATGTTGATGTGACATTTGTTATATTTTATCCATACAATATATATTTTATCATTTTTTGATATTTTGATGTTATCGATTAAAATTTGCGATATTTAATCAAATATTAAAATCTATCACAAAAAGCAACATTGACAATATTACTTTCATAGTGATATACTAAAGAAAAATCAATTTAGAAATATAATGGAGCAATTATCATGGGATATATATTTATTTGCAAAAAATGTGGTGATATAAAATCAATAGATTGGAAAGTAGGTACTCGACATTTAACATGCAATAAATGTGCCGAACCTATGGATTGGTCCAACGCTTTTCCTCCACAATCGGTAATTGATTTTAGGAACACAGTAGATTCATTATTTAAACTTTCAAAAGAACATGACAAGGAAAATTTAGATACTCATTATGTTTTTTTAAAAAATCATTTTGATAAATTCGATAAAACACAATTAGATAAATACATAAATCAGTATGAAAAAATTTGTGAAAGGTATCCTGATAACGATGATACTCTGTGGCAAACCATTGATGATGAATTTGCTTATGGAGTAGAAAAATATATGAGCAGTGAACAATTATCAAGTATAATACCAGCAGTAAATACTTGTGCTCAAAATCGATTTAGAAAAGCATATATAATAATGCTAGCCTCTTTGATTGAACAGTTATTTAATGACTATTTTACTGAATTGATTAATTTAAAATTATCTTCTTTTGGAAGCGAGGTATTTTTAGCAAAATACAATACAGCAGGAATTCAATCCGTTATTGATATTACAGATTCCTTTTTGGACGAACCACTAAAAAAACAAATGGATAAGTTTTCAAACGGTTTTTTTGACAGATGGGCAACGTTACGAAATTTGAGAAATAGTATAATACATAGCAATAATAAATATATTACTAAGATTAAGCTTTCAAATATGAATAAATTGATTAAAGAATCATATACAGTTTTTTCTCAATTAAAAAGTAATTTGTATAAAGAAAAAGATTAATTACTACAACTCCAAACTATATACTTACTATGTTCAGTATTGAAAAATAAACAATATCATGGTATAATATACATGAACAATTATTATAACTTTGGTCAACATATTTTTGTTCGACCTAGCCAAATCGTCTGCTATACGATTTGGCTTTTCTTTTTATAGATTATTCATCAGATTTTAATTTTCATCAATCCGGCAACAAACTTTACCGCACGATATACAACAACGCATACCCACAATTTTGTATTGTTTAGGTTAAGGTGTGCGTCGTCCGCACCTGATACAATACCGTTATCCAAACACCACTGAACAGGCTTATGCGCCCATTCAGGCATATTGTGGTCTATACAGTCATAAATCATTTCTGATTTATCTGCCTTTTTATTGTCTAACTCTTTTATTTTTTCGATAAGTTCCTCATATTGTGACACTGTCAGTCCCTCCTCATTTCTTAAAATCGATTTTACTTTTTCCTTAAACGCAATCCAGCCTTCACTGTTATTAGTCGCCCACTGTGCTGGACACTGTTTGTCCCACACATCATAATGTCGTAGCACAAATGTATCTACTGTATCAGCTGTAATACCTATATATTTACACAATTCAGCACACAAATAGGCTGTATTACTGATTGTTTGTTCTGACACAATAGAATTACCACTACAACACATTTCAATGGATATACTGTTTATGTTGCGACACTCAGCATGTTTATATACCTTTGTGCCGCCCACCGCCCATGCGGCATTATTCAATGCGACTGATTGATAACAACTATCATCATCAGTAAACAAATGTGCCGATGCACCTCGTGAACCATTATGAAAATATGTTGCATTTGCTTTTGCGGTGTCCTTCTTGTTTCCTGTATAATGAATTACAATGAATTTCACCGCACGACTACTGTATGTATAGTAGTTTGCCGGAGAAGATAGTGTTGATGTATTGATGTCAATACCATTGAACTGCTTTATCGGGAAACCATCAGTTATTGTCCTCATACTTACCACCTCTAACAACGAAATTTTCCCACTTCTTATAAACATCAAAGTATGTTTCGTTCTTATCTCCGTTATGGGTTATTTCGTAATACATACCATCTGAAACAGTTGTGGATGCTAATGCTTTAAAATTCTGCAAAGTTTTGCAACTCCAAACAATATACACATCATCTTCAGTAATTGTTTTATGATCTGTCTTATCTACATGACTGTTAAAATAGTCAACGATTGTTTCTTTTATCAGTTTTATAAATTTTTTATCTGTCATATTTCATTACACCTCTTTCAATTCAATATCTTCCATTACTGCTCGCGCCTCTAAAATTGCCAAATAGTCAGCCATTGCGTTTAGTTGTATGTTGTATGTACTGCGTGGACACGTTGGGGAAAATTTTAGTTTTCCCCTGTCCCATTCCTCCAACATTTTCTTTAATCCTTTGAACCTATTGGCTAATTGATAATATTCCGCCTTGAAACGTTCCTTATAATCTGCACTATTCATCAGTGCAACGGTATCTTGTAACGTCATATTTTATTCCCCCTTTTCGTTATTCACTTCCGGCAATCCCGTCGCAACTGATGTCAGCAACGACAGTACGCCTGCTAATGCCGCCGCTGACGCAACCATTACCCAGTTGACGTCACCCAGTACGGCGGCCGTACCGATTGTCGCAATCGCTGTCTGTGCAATCGTCTTGATTGCTCTTATTCCTGCCGCTTTAAACCATTCTTTCATAACTCATTACCTCCTCAAAATCCTAACATCTTTACAATGTACCCTATTACAGCACCAACTAATACTGTAATTATTGCACCTACAACTGTTTCATATCGTTTAGTCGGACGTTTCTCTATCTCGTCAACTCGTGATGTAATATCCGAAACGTCCTCCCTCATAGCCTTAGTTTCAGTCGCCAAGATATGTACACTCTCAGTCAACCGGTCAAGGCTATCAAGTCGATGGTGAGCCGATTTAGTCGATTGCTCAACCACGGTCAGCCTTTCCCACAACTCCTTGTCATCTGCTTCCATAAATTAATCCTCCATCATTTGCATTAATTCTTTGTATTCATCATCAGTAATACGTTCTGCAAGAAGAAACACGTCAAGTTTATCCTTCATCGAATTCTTATCGTATCTACCGCTTGCAATTATTTTTTTACAATATCCATATGTCATTGATATTTCCTCCTCTTTATAATCCTAATTCCATCTTAGACATTCTGTAGTCCATATCAATATTAAATTCATCCTGTGCTTGTGGCAAAGATGCCTCATAAGCCTCTTTACTGCCATACTGGACTATTTCAGCCAATTCAGTGTATGGGTCATCCGTTCTTAGCTTTATACCCTCCATCCAAGTATATGGATTATTCAACTTTTCTACATTTTGAATACTTAACAGTTTATGTTTGTCAACATAATCTGTTTTGTAACTGTCGGATTCCTCTTCATTCAAAAAATATTCAAAAGTCAAATCAAAGTTATCCGGGTCATCATAACCTTCATCTAAGTATTTCACTGACTTCAAGGTCTTTAAAGTCACGATATAATTTACACACTGTACAATATTGTCGGGTGTAATTCTAAAAAATTCACTTATATTCATAGTTGCTCCTCCCAATTAACTTACACTTCTGAAAGACGGTGCTGTTATGCTTATTCCTGTTTTTGTATCAGTAGTTGATACACCTGTTCCTTGTGAACTTATCCAAGTCGATTGATTCACGTAACACGCCTCAAAGTAGCAATAATTTCGTAATGTAGCCAAACTTGCTGCCGAAAACCATAATTTGCTGTTTGATGCCATACAGTACGCACAGAAAATTATCGCTCCTGCAATGTAAAAATCACAATGGCTTATGTGCGAAGCATTAAAATACCCTGACGCTTGTAATATTTTAATACGACAATTACTAAGTGTATTAAAATCTCCTGTTGACTCCTCTACTTGGCTAAATTTTCTACATTCAATTTGTGTACCTACAAATGAAATTACTGACAATGACTCAACATAACTATTGATACCGTTCACTGCTGTTCCTATATGCTGTATAAATCCGCCGAACATAGTGCCTTTACATACATAGAACACTCCATTTTTAAGAGTATTGTTACTACCGCTCGGAAATAGAACGCTCGTGTTGGTAAGTTCTACGGTACACTCTCTGAATACCCACCAACAAACGTGACTACTATCATATCTCTTTGCAGGCAATGTTACCGTTATTTTACTGTTGTTCAACTTTACATTACAATTTTTAAATAGTGAATCTGTATTATGTAGTGTATTTGCATATGTAATTGAGCAATTATCAAACTCCAACGAGGTATAGTCGCTAAAAGCGCCAACATCAGGTGACCAATTAGTTCTACAAGCGAAATTAATATCCATATTCTTAAATACTGCGGTTGCGTTTGTTTCAGATGTTTTAGATATAAGAACCTTATTACTTGTATTGATTTTCGTAATCCCTTTGCCTTGTCCCTCAATTATAATATTTTTACTATGTGTGAGTTGAGTTGACAAATTATATGTGCCCTCTAAAAGAATAATTTTACCACCACTTTTGGGTAGCAAATCAATAGCTTTTTGTATGACAATCCCAGCATCTTCATATTGATTACACATATAGTCCACATATCTTCCTTCCACCTCATCAGTTGTCGAACCTATAGTGATAACAGAAGAATTTCTACCACCTGATGTATAACCTGATGAGCCGACAATAACCCAATTCGTACCGTCATACACAAGCTCTAAACTTTCTAAAGCACTCCAAGATTTTGATGAGGTTATTGGTGCGTAGCTTATAACCCCATTATGAAAAAAAGAACGAGCACCGAATTTTATAATAGGTTTAGCTCCGGTATTGCTTACGTTTAGAGTTGCTCCTTCTGTAGAGGTATGTGACGAATTAAATTTAACAACAATTCTTGCACCTATAACCAATCTAAAGTTTGATATAGAAACAGTTTTCGCCGCCACATTATCATTAGTGGTACATTCTGCATATGGTGGTTGTTGCCATACAGGAGCACCACTACCATTACTTATTAATCTATATCCTGCTGTGCCTGCACTCGTTGGAGCATACCACGACTTGCTTGCTGTTGCCGAACCGTTATAGCTTGATGATGAGCCGTTCATTGTCAGTGTCAATGAATTCGGATTTTGCATTGACGTTGGTTTGTTTGACAGGTCAGTATATGAACCTGTAAACGCTACCGTTTTTAAATCGGCAAAGAATTTCTTTATCTTACCGAACAATGTGCTTAGCGTTTCACCACTCGCTATATTGGTTCGTGTACCCGATTCAGCAAAAGTCGGCTGTTGGTCGTTTGTCGCTACATTTGGTACATTGTCCAATCCCACTTGTGATTTTGTAACACTATGCGGATTAGATTTACTACCAATATGACTGATTAAATCTGCTATTGCTTTCATAATTTTTCCAAACGAAACTGATAACTTTTCTCCACTTGTAATATTGCTCAAAGATGAATTTTGAGAATATGTTGGTGTTTGATCGTTCGTTGCCACGTTTGGGACTTTGTCCAATCCAATCTGTTCTGCCGTGACACCATGTGGATTGCTTGTATCTGTGATATGTACATTCAAACTATTCTGTAATTCTTCATCTTCTGTTTTTCTTGTATTGACTTCATCTTCAAATTGCTTTAATGTTGGATATACAAGACTGTCAATATCAACAGTTACATTATTGACATCAGCGACTGTCAACGGAATATTAATGATAAATTCACTTAATGATGTACCGATGATTTTATCGCCGTGGCCATCAAACGCATATCCTATTAATGTTTCCGGATGCTCGTCATCATCAGTACCGTCAGCATTAACCACCTTTGCAAATAACCCTATTTCCATCAAATAAAAAGTTGGCAATATACTACCGCCAACCCTGTTTGAAAATTGTGTCGTTGTAATTATTGTACTGTTCTTTACACTCTTTTTCGATATCGGCAATTCGCCAAGAGGATGTATCAAATCAGTAAGCTCTGTTATATTTTCTGTACTCCTTACACCGTCCCCAAATTTACCTTTTGTAAATTCTATGATTTTTCCTTGCGCAGTTAAAGCAGCATATTCAATACCCGCTTTTGTAGGATAGAATTTTTCCATATTGTCATACCTCCTCTAACGTAATTTCTTTTGATTTTTGAATAATACCGCCAATATATATATCCCCTTTAATAGCCTGTTCATAAAATATATCAAAAACTTTATGAGATTGTTTTATAACTTTTAGTTTTTTCCTAACAGATAATTCATCTACCAGTGACGGAATAGATGAAAGATATATCGCAAATCTATTTTTGCCATAATACTCATCAATTCGTACATCTGTACCTGTCATTGCTGATATTATTTCTTCTATTCTTGCAGGATTCATAGCATTTCGTCTACGACGTTTTTCTATAATATTCTGCCGACGTTGCTCTACGCTCTCACTTTCATTAACAGGTAAGCCCATTGACTGCTCCCATAATGATAAAGACCATGTCGCTGTTTGTGGCAACGTTTGATTTTTGAAATCTTCAACCATTGCCTTAACCTCGTCATTAGACATTCCGATAATCTGAAATAACCATAGTCCGACATAACTGTTACCATATTTATTGGTAACTCGTTGTATTATCTGTTGTCCTATCTCACTGGTTAATATCTGCTCCATTAATTCTGTTGAATACATATACTACACCTACCCGTCTACAAGTCCAACATCAAATTTTATTGTTGTTTCTGATATTGTAGGAATTTGATTTAACATCAGCTGTACATTTGTGTTATTTCCGTTTACAATCAAATTTTTATAATCAGCTACACCCGCGGTATTTGATAAAATAGATGCAATTTTACTATATCGCACTTCACCGTCTTTTATTGCTTGTACAATATATTCAGATATTGACGAAATAAAATTACTCTTTATATCTTCAATTCCAACTGTATTATCCAATTCAATTAAGCCCGAAACACTAATAGCTATAGTTGTTGGTGCTGTAACCTCAAGAATAACTCCGGGCGGTGCAAGCCGTTCGATTGTGGTGGTTTGACCGTCTGTCTTTTTTCCGTCTGTTGATAACGGAACCGGTTGCATAATATGATTGTAAACTGCCGCACATAATGTTGTATCTGCAGGTACACCGTTTGAATCAACTATGATAATATTTACAACACCGCTATCATCCTCAACATTCGGATTATCTTCGGGACTGATTACAACAGCCTCACCCACTCCGTCAACTTCCAACGCCCAACGTCTGTAATCGTTATCATTTCCGATAAAAGAATTATCCTGTGACTGGTCATATTCCTTGATACGCTCAATAAAATTTTCATCACTTTCTTCATTATAGCCGCCTGTTGTAGCTGTTTCATTTGTAATACTGGATAAACCGACAATTTTATCACTATTAACAGTGATAGTATTTGCCGGAACATTTCCCGATTTTCCCGCTATAGCCGCAATGATATTAACCGTTACCGTTTGATTATCACCTATTGACACATTTTCTGTTGTAACAAACTCCGTTACACTTTCATCAGCGATTTGTGCAGTAGTAAAAACTGTACCTTTGGGGATATTTACACCTATATTACCTATAATCTTGACACTTCCTGTAGCATGCTGTGCCTTTCGTCTTGCCATGCCTCTGCATGCTCCGTGATAATCTGCATATGTACCATAACTAAATTCGGGCCATATCAATCGAAGAGCATTTAGAATACAAAACTGTGCAAAATATGCGTGTTCATATGCCGTTGGATAGGTTAAATTCCAAACGTCCGAACCTTCAGATTTGTCAATATCATTTGGCAGATTATCTCTCATTCGCTTATGTATCTTATTGACATCCGCATTTTTTATAAAATCAGGAATAATAAATTGCGACATATTCTCACCCTCCTACCGTAGCCTTTATATCTATTTCGGCATTATCAATGCCTGTTACCGTACATTCCACCTCAACCGCATCGGTATCAATCCAATTAAATGAAAAATCATCTACTGACTTTGCCCTTTTATAATCATCAGCCATTATCGCCTCTGTTATTTCTTTTTTCAGCATAATTTCTTGTGCAGCTTTATCAGGCAATGCCATAATCAAATCTAAATTAATACCAAAATCGGTCGAATATGAGCTATACGCATATCTGTCCGTTGAGATACAATTTTCACACCATTGTTTAAATGCCTCAACACCTGACGCTGAAATTAATCTGTGTTGTCCGTCACGAACAAAATCACCTGTATCATAATCAAATTTCAAGCTACGTTTATATCCGACAGGAGTATTTTGTTTAAGATTATCCAACGGCACCGTCATAATGTTATTTGCTGTCGGAAACAGATTTGCCATAATTAACTCTCCTTTCCTATGTCACTGCTACTTACAATAACAGCAACAACAATAGGATCAACGTCTATCCAACATACCAATACTCTGTCGCCCGCTTTAATACGTTCTATCCCCTCTGTGATAGGAATTTTAACAGTGTGACTATGACCATCAGATAATGACGTTACAACTTCAATCTCAGGCTTATAGTCTATTGATAATCTCTTATCAATTAAATACTCCCCTTTTGGAATAACGGTATCAAATCTTGTAACCTTAAGCCCAAAATCTGATGTAATCGTACCGTATTCAATTAAAACACTTCTACCTTCATTTACAGCGTTATTCATCTGTGCCTGAAGTGTTCGTCCTAATCTGTCAAACGCATTCATATAACCACTTCCTTATAACTTACTTTCATCCGCAAGTTCAAAATCAATATTCATTTGTCGATTTACTGCATTATGTGTAATACTTGTAACAATATATCGAAAATTCATATCGCCTGCACCTACTTTAACAAGCTCGCCTTTTCGTATCCATGGATTATTTATAGCTGTTACTTCATATGTTTCTTTAGGCTTTCCTTTTTCATCAAGAATATATTGACCTTCATCACGAGCATTTTCATACAAAGAGTCTTCCTTTTCTTTATCTGACTTTTTGTTTGACTTTCCATCTTCTGTATCATCTCTAATGACTTTCTGAAGTGTTCCCCATTTTGCTGTGTCCCCCTCCAAAGTGCCTGTAATAGATACTTTTCCGTCATCATCAGCTTTGCCTGTGAAGATTATTTTTGTAACAACGTCTTCCATTGAAATATTACTTGCGGTAGATATTGCATTTTCGCCACGGTTAATTTCGTAAACACGCTCATTTGCATTGGCTCCGTACCTATCTATGTAGATAATATCCTCTGCACTGCGTATAACATATTTTATACCCGTTTTCTTTTTTACTCGGTCCAAAAGGTCAGTAAACATAGTTGAAATTTTACCTGAAAGAGGTAGTTTCTTATGTTCAATAGATTCATAATTGTATACAATTTCAATGCCCCATTTTGAGCATATATCATTGAATATATCTACTGTTTTCCAACCTGCAGGGTAATAATAGCTATCCTCACTGTTTTGCAGATAAATCAAATTATCATAGCATGTCAAAGATATTATTTTCTTCTGCTTGTTTTGATAATTTTTACGCCATATATACCCTCTGAAAACCTCTCTGCACTCTTCACCGTCATTGGCATATATAAACACCCTATCACACACATTAATTAATTCTGATAACAAATACTCGCCGTTCATACAGTTTACAAGGTTTATCGTTACCTTTTGTGCAAGCTCGTTTTTATTTTCGGTAAGTTTTAAATCCGTTGTCACTGCGTCAACAAATACATCTAATTTATCAGAATTAAGAAAATGAATGCTGTATATCGGTGAAGACTTTGACGCCACTCTTACATAATCCATTAACCCCACTCCTAAAAATCGTACAAAAAAGCACTATCATAAAAAATAGTGCTATTCTGTTTGTTTAATCTTATATATACTCTTTTGGCAGCCAACCAATGACATATTCACCAACTGGTGTACGTCCTACATCAGAAGATTTATCTGTTATCCTATATCGGCCGAGAATTTCTTTTCCGTCATACAAATAGTATGTTCCTGTCACTCTGCCTGCAATACTTTCCGCATCAGACGAAACATATATCGGTGCATTGTTAAGTTCGACTGTTGCACCGGCAGAGTTATCACCGGAAGATGTTCCTGGAATTTTAATAACGGTACCGGGGAATATCCACCAACCTCTTTCCGAGCTACTAAAACCATGCTGTTTTGCGGTGTCCTCGATTACATCTTTGTTTAACTCATAAATTTCTTCCCAACGCAACCCGTCACCGAGATAACATTGTGCGATGCCCCATAATGTATCATTTTCAACTATGGTATATATTGCAGGTGCAGGGTCTTTATCTCTGTCCGTTCCATCAGCAGAATCAGGTTCGGTATTTGTAACGGTAAATGTCGGTTTAACGCAGTCTGTAAACTCTATATAATAATGATAACTGCCAAATCCGTCTTGATATGTAATATCATAATCCGAAAGATGTACATCCATACAAATCGGTGTACCTGTTATCAAAATCGTAAGTACCGTTTTATTAGCTTTCCACATTGAAAACATACCTTGAAAATTGACAGGCGGTTGCCAAGCACCATTTTGCCAAGGCATATTTGCTTGCATTCTACCGGGTAATATACCATCATCCCACCGAATCGAACGTACACCTGTACCAGTAGGCTCTTGAATAGTACCAAGGTCCATTATGTCATATTCGGCAAAATTTTGTCCACCCGAACGGAATTTTATTTTTTGTGGTGTCCACGGTATTGATAAAACGTCATGTGTACCCTTTTCAATTATAAAAATTATACTCTCACAATTTCTCATTCATTATTACCTCCCGAATTAGCAAATGAGGCAGTTAAATGTCGGTCAATTTCATCTGATATTAACTGTGCTATTTCAGGTGCATGTGCCTTTATCTGTTCAACAACATTGCCGTCCTTAGAACCATCAATATTAAACATTATAGACATTGAACCACTTTCAAAATGCACATTTGCACCACTTGTTGAGCCGCCACCTTGTATTTTCTCATTTTCTATGACATCATTATTAAGTCCTGTCGCATAATGAGGAATGCCACGTCCTGATAAAATATCCTTTGTTTCTGATGATGTAAATACTCTATCTCCCGCTGACAGCGGAGCAAGTACATTACGACCTTCATACATCAAAAATTGACCGTTGTGTTCAACCAATTCGCGAGGATCTGCACTTCCGTCATCATTCAAATATGCCAATCCCTCAGGTGCATTACGAGTACCATGTGCAAAATGTCCAAACGATGCTGTATATACAACCGTTCCATACAATGTAGGTGCTGATGTCGGGAAGCTTCCTGTATAACTTGCACTGCCTGTTATATCAGGTGCTTCTGTCGGATATGTCCCAAGTGTATAATTTGATATACCATTAACAGCCGGTACTTCTTGAGGGTATGTTCCCAATTCGTAGTTTACAATACCCTCAACATTTGCTGATACCGATAGTGCAGATGTATCTCCTGTCAATGCTGATACACTTTCCGTGATAGCTGATGTTAAACTTGATGTATCTATATTCCCCGGAACAACCGTAAAATTAGGATGTAATTCAACACTTTCACCCATACTTGCATTAATAGTATCAGTTATCTTTGTACCTATATCTAACCCGCTAAAATCAGTTTCAGCCAAAGAAGAACTAATGCCATTCATTACACTTTCACCTATCGAAATTTGGCTAAAGTCCATATTATCTGCCGATAGACTTGTACTTATTGCAGACATTAAACTCTCGCCAAAACCCAATTTACCAAAATCCATATTGTCCACTGATAAGCTCTCACTTATAGCTGACATTAAGCTTTCGCCAAAGCCTAATTCTTTAAAATCAAGATTATCGGTTGAAAGGCTTTCACTGATTGCTCCCATAAGACTTTCGCCAAAACCAAGTTCTTTGAAGTCCATATTATCCGTTGAAAGACTTTCACTGATTGAATCCATAACCGTTTTACCAAGTTCTAAATCCTTTAGTTTTCCGTCTTTAATATTTTCAATACTGCTGCTGACAGCATTGAGTACATTCTCTCCTAAATCGTCCGGCAACTCAGTTGATTTTGTATCTTCTTTGGACTGCTCTGTTCCATCGGTTTTGCTTTCTAAAGCCTCTTGTTCCTTGGTGCTATCTTCAACAGCTTGTGCTGCTTTTTCGTCAGTTTCATTCATAGCATCAATCTTTTGGTCTTTATTGTCCTTTATTGCATCTACTGTATCTTTTGCATTTTTTTCGAGTGCATTTTTTGCAGCTTCTGTCGTTTGCTCAATGGCACTTTCTGTATTACTGCCATTTAACAGTTGCCACATATTTGCAAAATCATCACCCATAACCCTTGCCATCGAGTCATAATTATCACCGAAATTATCATTTATAAGCTTAGCGGTTTCAGCATTTCCGGACATAAGCATTGCTTCATATTTTCCTTGAGCTGTTTCATCTCCGCCCATAGCACCCATTTGATACAACCCCATCATCTCATCTAAGTATTGACTTGGGTCTTGACCTTGTTTTTTAGCCACTTGATATTGAGCTTCTGCACTTTCCAATGTAGGTTGCATACCTGTATATGCGTCTTTCAGCACTTCTTTTGAGGCTGTATCACCTAATTTAAATGAAGCAGAAAGTGCTTTTTGGGCTTCGGTTAAAGCATTTTCCCTGTTTATTTTTGCATTGCCGGCATCTATAGGGGAAACAGCATTTTTTGATAATTCGTTCTGTTCCATAGACTTCTTTAGTGCTTTTTGATATGCTGAATTATTATCATTTAACTGGCTGCTTAATCCCGCATTATGACCGAATGCGTCCACCTTACCATTCCATACATCAGATAAAACTGAGTTGTAATCACTTCCAAACATATCTTGAGCATTGTCTAAAAGCGTTTGCAAATGGCTTTCAGTTCTATCATTGGCAGAACTCCAAAATATATTATTAGCCTCATTAGGATTTTGTCCATTAGCAATAGCTACAGACCTTTTTTCCGCCAAATTAAACATATCATTTGTATATTCTGTTTGAATATCTTTTATAACACTATCATAAGAATCTTTTGACAACATACCGTTTTGTGCCAAATATGAATATGTATCAGCTTTTGTTTGCCCTTCATCCGGAGCAAGTTCTGAAGATGACTGTTGCATACTATGTATAGTCCCAAAAACATAATCACGTTCATCCGGTGAAAAATTACCATCAGACAATGCTATTTCTAAATACTTACCTAATTCCTTTTTCTGCTTTGCAAATGTTTCAAAAGCATTCTTCCATTTATCACTTAATGCCGTTGTATCCCATTGCCCATAACCAAACAAATCATCATTAACCATAAATGCGTTATACATCTCTTGGTTCATTTGTTCTTCAATGTTATCCATATAACTATTAACTTCATCTGCATAAGATGTAAAATATTTTTTAGGAATATTAAATCCCAAATTTCCTTTTATATCGAGTTTACTTCCACTTTCAACAACGCCAAAATAAGATGAATTTGTAGTGTCTTGCAACGAATATCCTGTTGTTAATGCCTGTTGATGAGCTTGTGATACTTGTGTCTGCCATGAGCCAACCATATTTTGAGCCACTTTACCCAAATCACTTGCTGACATTGCTATATCGCCAAATAATTCATCTAACCTATCTTGTTTTAATTCTTCTGCTGATTTGTGAATCCCCGATATACTATCGGCAATATCATCACCCCATAACTGACCAATCAATGCACCTGCTCCGGCTCCAAACAACGTTCCTACTCCAGGAATAAAAGAACCTATTGCTGCTCCAGCTCCCATTAAACCACTTTTTGTCAACCCACGAGTTAAACTGCGTTGCATATCATTGCGATTTCCGCTACTGTATGCGTCAACAATATCGCCAAAAGCCTCGGTTGCACCTGAATAGACTGATTGCACGCCTAAATATCTTGTTGCCATACTCTTTCCAAAAGCTTTTATACTGTCTATAGTCTGATTTCCGTCATCATCTCCATAGTCGCCAAGCATCTTAGTCGTTTTTTCCAGTGCCTTTGTATTCCTATCAATATCTTTTTCCGATGAAACACCGTTATAGTTTTTATCTTCATAACCCCAGACAAGATTTCGCATAGATTCAAGGTCTGCATTTTTAGAATATTTTAATCCATATTCATTCGCAGCGTTTTTTAAGTAATCCAACTCTTCAGCTTCTTCTTTGTAAGCCTCAACATAGCTTATCAGTTCATTAAAGCCCATGCTTTCTCTGTCTATCCCATGTTCATCCGCATAGCTTGCCGAACTATACCATTTATCCAAATCAGCAGAAGCTCTTTTATAAATCTGTGAAGATGATTCTTTCCCAAACTTAACTTCAGACATCTTAATATCATTAGCTTTTTTCTTTATACCATCTATAGCCTTATCAACATTTGATGTATCCGCAGTTAATTTTACCTGTGATACTCCGTCTACAGCAGCATTAGCCTTATCTACTACTCTATCAATGTCAGTAGCTGTTTTTGAGCCATCAACTTTACTTAATTTACTGTCTATGCTGTCCATAACTTTTGAGGCTTTATCTGTTGCCGTAATATCAACATTAACACTTCTTTTTTCAAGTTTGTCTAATTCTTTATTTACAGCTTTAGCCTTATCCGTTGCATTGTCTTTTAAATTTGCGGTTATTTCGATTTCTATATTCGACTTTGCCATAGCGTCCTCCTTTCTTCCGAATTTTTGCAATAAAAAAACGGCTGTTTTACAACCGCTTTTGAATTCATTATTTTACAATTTTTACGTTCTTTATAGTATGGTCTTCCATTCTACTGTAATACTTGTATTCCTCTGAAAGCATACAGTTTGATAATGTATATCCTATCGCATCATCTGTAAACTCAATATCAATAATATATGCAAGTATACAATTATCATTCGGCCAATTCACTTTGTCGTTTTCGAGAAGATAGTAATTCCCATTGCTTTTATCAATGGCTATATTCATACTGTAGCTTCTATTATGCCAATTTTTAGCATTTGGGAATCTTTTTAGAAATTCTTCTTCTGATGATATTCCTAAAACCTTATATCTTCCATTTGAATAACACTTAAAATCAACACGCCATATAGGAGCATTTAGTTCTTCATTATCATATGGATAATAATCAACATCCATATGATAGTTTGATGTTTCATAATTTTCGCCTGGAAGTTGACCAATACCATTACCCAGTGCCTCTGTAACAGTTTCTCGGGTATCACCCCACTCTATATACTTTTTTGTCTTAGTATCATATATAGCGTCATACCTTATGTCATTGCCACCACAAGAACATAAACACCCTATCGTCAAAATCATTATCAAAAATATGCTTATCTTTTTCATGTAAAAACCTCCCTTTTGTATAATTTTAGCAAATAGAAGAAGATTTGTCAACTATTTTGCTTTGTAGGGAAGTTTCCAAGCACAATAGGCATTTTACGTTCATTCTTGGCTTTTTCCATAAATGCAAATACTACTTTTTGTTCGCCCTCTGTCAGCCGCATTATTTCACTTGGAAATGTACGAAATCCCGAATACACAAATATATCATACAAATTCCGCATTAACGGACTGACTTCTATCAGTTTTTTATGTAGTCTTCTTCATCAACGATATCCTCACCGTCAAATCCGCTGAGTTTGAGAACTTCATCAACTATTTTCGACTTTGTGCCCGCATTAAGCAGAATGTCAACGCAGTCCGCATCATCAAAGATATTGAATTTCTGCTTTATGTCATTGTTACCCCAAATTCTCTGTTTATCTTCATCTACCGTAGCCGTATAAATCAGATTGTTATGATATTCAGTTGTACTTCTTTCACCCGAAATCTTAGGGTATTTCGGTCCGGCCGGATTAGGAATTTGCTTTGTTGCCTTTTTTGCCGCCGCTTGTATTTCACTTTGCGATAATCCTCTTATTCTGAATGAAAATAGGGTTTCACCACTTTGCTTTTTTACAAATATTTTCTTTATGCTATCTTCGTTGCCTGTTTTATAATCTGCCGCCTCAAGCAATGCCTTGACAAGACTTTTTTCGTCCTGTTCAAAGTTGGTTGAAGACTCAAGACCTGTTACATTTGTACTTTCTTTATTTGCCATTTCCCTTACCTCCGCATATATAAATTAAAAATTTTCATAAATTTAAAATGGCTCGTTCTCTCAAACCAAGAACGAGCCATTTTATGTGATTAGTTGTAAAGTTGCTTTGCTGCCATTTCAGAAATCATCTTCGGAATAGAATTTAATCTAAACGAATGTGCTCTCTTAATCACATCACCTGGAGTTAAACTCATTAGGTCAAAAGCTCCGTTTGGTATAGCATTGTTAAATGTTATACGTTCTTCACTGCTGCCATCAGGCTTAATAGATACCCCTTGAAAATTGAATACAGGAAAATATCCATTTTGTATCGCCTTAAGCAGTGGTGCCATTATAACATCATCTCTGATTACCGCCTCTGTGTATGTCAAATCAAATGTCACACCTGTCGGAACCGTTCCCACCAAAATTGAACCAACACCTTGATATTCAGTTGTGTTTGCATTCATTGCAACTTTAAACTCGTTAATTTCTGCAAGGAACGTATTAACGCCATTAACTTCGACAAATAATTTTCCGTCTTTACCTGTCATTAATTCAGTTGTATCTAATGTACTGTTGTTTCCAACTGCCATTTTTCTTACCTCCAATCATTAAGAATTTTCACTGTATTTCCATTTGTAATGAATGAAAATACGCTCTAATGTATCAACGTCAACCGCATTGACTACGAAATAGCCATAATCGGCGCCGTAACCCTTATTTGTATCGAGCTTAAATGTAGGGTCAATAAGCTTGCCCTCGTCAGCCATAGTATCAAGCACGACTTGACCACGTTGGATAACATTTGCAATACCGTCTTTTGTACCATTAACTTTTCCGATTAATTTATCCATTTCACAGTCCAAGCGATAGAATGTTTCATGTCTTACTTTAGCTCGTTTGATTTTCTTCCAACCGTTATCCTGTTTTTCTTCATCAGGATTAATCAGTGTATTAACACCGCTGTCAAAAACAACCTTGCCGTCTGAATTAACAGATAGTAATAACAATCCGTTTCTTACCGCATTTTCGTATTGGCTGTTCTTTAGTCGTTCTGTAAGTTTTGCCGCACCTGGCATTTCTGTACGAACGATACTTTTACTTGATGGCGTTGCAGCTATAACACCTGCCGCTTTAGCTATTGCCTCAGGTCCGCTGACAGTTTCACCGTCAGAATTGATAAAATCGCTTGCAAAATAAACAATAGGATAATTGTCTATCTTAGACGCATTCTCCATTCTCTTGTTTATATCTAGACTGCCCTTATCACCTATAACGGCAATAGCAAGATTACCGTCTTTAAATGAGGTATTGATATACTCTATCAATAATGCTTGTACATCCGCATCGACTGTATCCAATGCGATTGTGTTGTAGTAATACGGCTCAAATGCTTCAAATGCCGTACTATAATCGGCTGTTGTGACAGTGGGATTTTCGCCACCCTCAAACGGTTGCTGTGAAACGTCTGTAATAGCGTCTGTAACACCGTCTTCAGCCTTTGCAGAAATGTAATTACTATCTTTAACGGCTTTTTCCAAAGCTTGAGGCTCGCCTGCACCAGAGGCAAATGTGATTGTTTCAACCTCTTTTGCACCGTCATAAATTACAAGTTCTCTTGTACTCTCTGCACCCAACTTATCTCGTACTGATACAGTAAATTCATGCGTTCCAGGATATTTAAGTGTCAATGTAACTGCCTTTGTTTCATTCGACTTTAGCTCAATCTTGCCGCTCTTACCACCTGTTCCTAAACGAACTAAGTACAACTTATCTAAGCCGCCATCCATATAAGCCTCTGCCACACTCATTGTACCGCCTGTGCCATATGTATTTTTCATAGTAACATCAGACGTTCCAATTTCATGAATAGTGACTTCATTCAGCGGTCCCCAATCAGATTTAATAGGCAACACACCTATACCGTCTAAAGCGGACGCTACAGTATTATTTACATTACCGTTACTTGAACGTCTGTAAACACCGGCACGAGGGTACTCCTTACCGTCTTCATAAACATATCCCATGCTTATTTTACCTCCTTGTTTTTAAATTTTGATACAATTTCTTTAGCTTCTTCCAAAGTAAATAAATCCTTGTCTGCCCTTGAAAGCGCTGTACGAATAATAACATTATTCGCATTAAATTCATTTTCTGCCTTTGATAATTCATCAACGGTATATCTTGATACAGATGATGTTTTTACCTTTGCAGAGTTCTTTTCAGCTGGCACATCTGCTGTTTTTTCATCTTTTACAGTTTTGGTTGCCATAAGATTACCTCCTTATACAAAAAAGAACGCCTTTAAATAAGACGTTCTTAATCATTTATTTTAATATGTTTCAATAATTCTGAATCAGGCTCTTTGCGCAATACGCAATAATCGCCTTCAACAGATAATTGACCGCCTCTTAATTCATCAGCTCCAGGCTGAAGTTGATTGTTATTATCAACACGCATCCATGTTCCATCAGGAAATTGTAATACCTTTTTTTGATTTAGCTTAGTACACATCATACTCGCAATAGCATTAGAAACAGCTATATCTTCTGTAAAGATATGAGCATTCATTACAGCAGTGTACCAATCACCTGCATACATGCTAGGTATTCGTTCACAATTACCTACCTTTGATTTTCGCCAGTACACCGCAGGAATATCCTTTTGAGGTTTCCATACGGTCGGAATATCTTCATCATATCCTATCAGTTTTACATCGGGTAGTAATTTTCGTGTCCATTCATTAACCAGTTTAATCGGATCAGGCTCGCAGGTTTGTTGATTAGGAAACGCAAGTAGTGTAAACAATACCGCCGCAACGGTTATTTTTTTGTCCGCAACATCAACGTATCGTGTAGAATTCCATTTCGCAAGAATTGTTGTTTCCGACTTACCGCTAAAGAAATAGCCGTCTACATTTGTTTTGACCGTTTCTGCTATTGCTTCAATCTCTGATGTGTCTTGTAAATACACATCAATTTCTACTGTACCACTGATTTTACGTTCTGTGTCGGATTGCATATTTGCAAAAAATACAATTCGTCCATATTGTACGTTATCGTTCCATAAATCAGACATATCGTCAGGGGCTGTCTGATTAAAAATCGCAGGCTCATCATCATATTTAGTTAAATATGATGTTATATCGGAACATTTCCTTAGATGATTATTTAAAATTTCTTCAAACATAAATCTTTCTCCTTTAATATAGTTCACTGTATATTGCAATAGCTTGCGGCAATGCGTCTTCTGCAATACGGTCACAGTGTGGTCTTGCTGCCATCTTACTTGTACCGTCTTCCAAAAACGGACCGTACAAACAATCACTTGTTACTTTCGCTGTAAATGACATTCCGTTGCTTTCTGTTGATGAAACAAAAGAATTACGGTAATTTCCCGTTCTCACTCCCGGTGGTTGACCTGGAGCAGATACACCGCCGCCTGCCATCACATTAAAAACAGAATTTCGCAATGCACTTGATACTCGTGCAGTTCTTCCCGGCAACTGTGCTTTTATCTTATCAAGTTCAGCTTGAACAATAATTTCAATGCTAATCATTTTATATCAAACCTTTCCTCAACATAATAAATCATAGATACATTAAGGCTACCTGCATTATCTACGCCCTGAACATAAAATTTACGTCCGTCTGGGAACACAAGATAATCGGTAGCCTTTGCTTTTACCGTTGCTCCATATTGTACAACTGTATGTGTTATAGGGTGCTGATTTTGCCGCCATTCTTCTTTTTCGCGTTGACTTGCCTCGGCAGCAATACCCAAAAATGCTTGTTCGGCAGGTTGGTATCCTACTTCTGTCACACGTCCGCTGGCTGTTTTCCCATGTCTTTTTATATAAATTTCTACCTCTTGAAATCCATATCCAGGTACAATATTTGCTGTGAACATAATTACTCGCCCTTTCTGCTGTTACTGTGCATATCCTCATAAAAATACGGTGGTCTTACCTGTCCGTAATCATTTCCCGATACGGGCGGAACAGAAATACTTGCTTCATTCTTCAATCGGTTATAGAGGTCTTTCCATACCTCTACTCTACTTGAAAAATCATACGACACAGGACCTATTTTTGTAGTGCAAGAGTGTGCAAACTTCATTAGAATAGCTTCCAACGCTGCTAATTTAGCACGTTTCCAATGTCTGTTCATATCCAAAACCGCTTGATACTCCTCATCCGACAAAGCCGCTGTCAACTCTGCCGGATTGAATGTTGTATCTCCCAGTTCAAACCTCAATCGGTCAACTCCGTTTTCCGTAATTGCATTGGGATTATATGAGTATCTCGGCATTACTCATCACCGCCACTATCTTCTTCCTGCTCTGTTGTATGCTTTGAAATTGCCGCTAAAACGGTTTTTCTCGTATCAACTGCGCCTAATACGTCACATACAGAATCACTGTTAATATTCTTTATATATTCCGCCGCATCTGTGGCCGACATTTGAAGTACACGGAAAATTTCTGTTACATCGTCCGCAGTACAATTAATGCTTTTTCCGTCTTGTGATAAAATCGGTATCGATACAACAAATTGTATCGGTTCAACCATTTCCTCTGCATTAATAGGTAACTCGCTTAGGATACCGTATCTAACCAGTTTTAACCCCTCATATGCTGACAATTTATTAGGTTGAATTATATCACCCTTGTTATAGTTGTTGCCGCCAATACGGCAAGATTTAAGTGCTGTGTATCTCATAGATTAATCACACCTCCTTAAATCAGTTTTCAGGGGTAACGGCATTTTGGAAATAGATACCCAAGTCCTTGCATACTACTTTCATATCCTGCGAAATCATACCGCCGATGTAATGAGAATACGTTCCCTCATCACCTTCCCATTCAATGATAGGAAGAATATTTCCTGTGCCCATATCCCAACGGAATGTATATCCGGCAGTTGCCTCATCAATCATTGGTGTTGGTGTAGCGTATGCCAAAAGCATTGCATTTTCATCGCAGATAAAACCTGTATTTTCTTCTTCACCAAGATTTGCACTGTTCCATATAGCGTCAAATACGACAACCTCATCTACCCCCAAAATAGCAGCCAATGATTTTGTAGTAACCATTGCAGGTGAAGCAGTGTTCCCGCCATAAATAACACGATTCATTATGTCGGGGTGATTAATTAGTGCATCAAATACACGCTGTCCCAATCCAAGTTTATTAGGTTTTCTTCCTGTAGCCTTCTTCATCGCAGTAATGCAATCGGATATAAACTTGATAGGATTTGAATTATCATTGTCAAACGATACAAAATCAGTAGAACCTGAGCTTACCGATACACCGCCAGTTAAATCAGCACCCCATACACCTTTTTTAAAGTATTTTTGTGCAAATACCTTGTTTTGATGAATAAATATCTGTTCAGCAATAACCCTCGCTTTGTTTTGACGTAATTGCATTATTCCTTTAGCTCCCATACGTGCTACATCTGATTGGATAATATCATCATAACCCAAAATAATTTGTTCAGGCACACACTTATAATCGTCAGTTTCGTAACCGATAACGGTAGGATCTACTTTACCTAAAATAGGCTTAGGGCTTACATTATCTCTTAACAAATCTGCTTTTGAAAATTGATAATATGACGCTCTTGAAAGTTGCACAGGCACTTCTGGGAAGAAAGACGTTGCTCCGCCACTCTTGCCCTGAAAATACGCTGTACTGATACTTGTAAGTGGAACATTAATAGGTGTTTTACCCTTTCTTATTCTATCAAAAACTTCTGTACCCATTATTTAGCCTCCTTTTTGTAGTAGTCAACTCTTTTGACTGTTCCCATTGCATTTGCATTACAATCATTCATTGCTATTGCACACACAAAATCACCCGCCTCAGCGGCAACTAATGTACCGTCCGAACCGGGTGTTAATTCTGTTCCGGCTGTTACTGTGGCACTTATAGCCGCAATACCAACAGCAAATATTTGATATGTAACATTATCGCCCTTCGAAACGTCTGCCTCATTGTCAATAGTAACAATACCGATAGGCATTTCCCCTTTGGTGTTACAAAATTCCAATAAACCGTCACTGTTCAACTTAACGGCTTTGCCGGCGACGTTTTCCATATCGTTAGCTACAATACCCACACGAGTAGCTGATGTATTAATTCCGTTTGTCATATACTGCTTTGCCATTAATACCAACCTCCAATCTCATCATCATAGTCTTTCATAAGCTCAGGGTGTGTTTCCCATGTTTTTGCCATAGCTTCTGTATCACTCATATTCGGATTTGACTTTTTGATTTCATCAGCAATAGCACGAGCCTTGGCAATGGTAGTAGAGCCTGCCACATCAGAATGACCACTCTTGCCGATTTCAGTAAATGCACCCGACTTTTCTACTGCCTCAACCGCCGTATCCAATACACCAATCATATCTTGATATGCTGTACCGCCTGCGGCTTTCAAGCTTTTTAGTGTAGGTACGAGTTCTTCAGACTTTTTGCCTATAACTTCGTACTTTTTCGCAATAGCTGTAATTTCTCTTTCTTCCGACTCGTCACGAGCCTTTCTTAAGCTTTTAAGTTCGGCCGCAACCGCCGGATGAAGTCCCTTATAAATATCTTCTGGATCATGATTTATCGGTTCATCCTTAATCTTCTTAACGTCCTTGTCGTCTTTATTGTCATCTTTGCCATTGTCATCTTCCGGCCTCGTTATACCAGCCTTATTGACGATAGCCTCCAACTGCTTCTTTTCTTCATCAGTTAGCTTATCCTTATCAATATCTTCAATTTTCATATCATTATCAGCTCCTTCATTATTACTTTTTAATATACCGAGTGTTTCTGCCTTTAATGCCTTCACAATCGTGGCTGTTTGTGGTTCTTCCGAACCTGTCGCAACATAGTCACTTACACTGCCGCCGCTCCATTTTTCTGTTGAAAGTGTAGCGGCACCGTAAAATTCTTCAAGACTTTTATCCATTGCAGATTTTTTATCTGTAACGTTATCATCTCTAAGAATTGAAATAAGACTACTACTTAGCGATTCTGTGTATTGCCATATTTGCCTAACTACATCGTCCAATTTAATATCCTTTAATTTTGCAGCAAAACTTTCAGCCTCACCGCTCTTTCTTATAGGAGTTTTAGACTTATACATTGTAACAAATGCGTCAGGATTGGCACCCTCCGGCACTAAATCAACCTTTGTAATATTCAAATTTTTTAACTTATTTGGCATTACCCTCTACCTCCTCTCTGATAGCCTCACCCTCAATACTGAACATTGAGTATGTACCATCTTTAACTTTTTCCCACACGCTTTCATCCGTCACATGAAAACCTATCCACCAACCGTCAGCTAATGCATCTTCAGGCAAACCTAATGCTTTGAGTTTTTCTTTGGTGAACACCATGCTTTCAATCATTGTGGCTACACCGCCACGTTCATGAAGTTCGCCACCGTCACCGTAAAACTCAACATAACGATAAACTGCTTTTTCAAGTTCGTCAATATCAATAATATCTTCCTGCCAATCGGTGATTTTTTCGCCGTTGGCACGAGCCGATACATTCGCCCAACCAAATACCAATCGTTGTTCTTCATATGATTTCTGTACATTGAAACGTGCCTTTACTACCTTTTCAGGTTCATCCCTTGCCTTGTGAATGATGTAATCATTAAAACTTTTCAATTTAATCAACCTCCTAAAATTTTAGCATCAAAAAAACACGCTGATTTAAAACCAACGTGTTAATTTATAAATTTCATTTTTAAACATTATTCAATTTCAATTTCATCCGCTATATCACTTAATGAACGTCCATCAAAAATGGTATCATTCATTAAATCATCTATATCCGAATATATCTTCACAATGTCATTATAACCCACTTCAAATTTAGTCCTACTCCATGGATTGATACAACAAGTCTTATTGTCATATTCGAATACCACATCTTGTACAAGCGATAATATTAAATTTTTTATTTCTTCTGAATTTAATTTCATAAAATATCACCATTGACCTTTCTTTCTGAATCCGTTATGTCTCGAGTTCTTCGTTCTTCCAAAGTTCCGTCTTTCCACTTGTATGTATGAATATGTTCTCCGTTTTTACCATATGGATGTTGTTTTGGATTGCCGTGATCCGTAGGATGAATTTGTTTTACCATATATCCGTCTTTGTCATATATTGTACGTTCTATATGTCCATCCGATTTTTCTAAATCTAACACTGCATATGGCTTTAATTGTCTTGGAACAGAGCCACCTTTTCTATGGTTGGTTGCTATAAATGTTCCATCAGTCGAATATTTATAGCCACTTCGTTCAGACTTTGTAACTCTATATGCAGCCTTTAATTTGTCCCATTCCTCTTTATTATTATACTTTAATTTTTGGAAATCTTCAAGAGTTTTAGGGACATTTTCAGTCCCAAGCTGTTTTTTATATTCTGCATATTGCGATTTATCGGCATAATAATTAACACATGCTTTCTTTTCCGCCTCGCTCATACTGTCCCATTTGTTTGGAACACTCGGTATTTTATTATTGTCACCTGTGAAAAATTCTTCGCCACAACAACAATTTGTATGTACCGGCGGTGCCATTATCTCAGGACCGTTATATTTAATATCGGACGGTACATTATATGGTTTATCAAATGGTACTGCCTGTCCGTTCAATGCAACGCAAATCGGGCAAACATTGTCATTGTTTGATGTTACCCAACGTCTATATACATTCTGCATATATCTATGTTCTATCGCCCATTGTATGTACGCTCTGGTTGCCTGATTATGTGCTGTAACAATTTCAGTTCGTGCTATATCTTTTGCCCGTTTGGTCCGTTGTTTGTCTGCCATCCGTCTTGCCGCCTTTGCAGCTCTGCTGTTAATTTCATAATCAGTTAATTTAGGATTATTCTCACGCAGAGTATTCCGCATATTTTCATAATAGCGGGTATTCTGATTAAGCTGTCGCTCTGTTAATCCTACCGTATCTTTTATTCTACGGGCGGCAAAATACGGTGTATCACCTTGTTGTAATGCAGTATTTATAATGCTTTTAACATTTTCTCTCTGTGTATCATTGATATTTGCAATAAGATTACCCGCTCTTTCATCACACCATTTGGTGTAAAATGCAGAATAATCAAACTGACTATCTTCATTATTTTCGTTATCATCATCTGATATTTCGGTATTGATACTTATCAAGTCTTTATTATCTTCATATGCGGTTTCAAATCTTTCTTCGCCAATATGCTCTAAGGTTGGTGTCAATGTTTCATTTTCAAAATCACGCAGATTGGAATCAAACGGTGCATGTACATCTTCTACGCTCTCATTACCGCTCATGACTTCATCTGCTGTTTCTTCATCTATGTTATAGTCATCCCATAAAAATAATAATGCCAATGTTATCGGAGTTTCGTATTTATTCAACATATTACGAATACGTTGTAGCGCATTTTCACCTTTTTTACTTCTATCGGGTTTGCGTATTTTTTCAAATATTCTCCTTGCTTTTCTGAATGTAAACATATATTTATATTATTCCTCTTTGAATTCGCTCTTTTCGGGTGATGTTCCGCCATTACCGGAGTAATCTGCACGTTCCGGCAGCTTTGCGGCGTCACGAAGATAATCTTCAAGTTGTTCATCGGGCGAAATAAACCCTGCACTTGAAACTTTCTGAATAAAGTCACCAAGTTCACTTATATTTCTATTTTCAATTTCGCCATGTATTATCTTTGGATAATCCGTAATATCTTTAAATGTATCACCATTCATATCTATTAAATCGGGGATAGCTTTGTTGTTAAACACTTCCGCTATCATATCAAGATACGCACCTATTGCCACAGAAAACATCTGTGACTTATCACTGCCGAGATTATATGTTCCTGTACTCTGATGTCCCAACATTATAAAATCAGCTAAGACCGTCATTGCAATTCGTGTATCATATCTTTCAATAATAGCGTTTGTATCAAAATTACGCTTTCCGCCGCTTGTAAGTAATTCCAGCTTCCAGCCTTCAGGCTTTACAACTCCCTCCAATGAATCGCGACGTATACTTTTAACATATCGTTCCGCTTCACGTCTTGCACTGACCATGTTTTTATCATCATTATCCCATATATCAACACCTTCAGGCGCGGTCATTACAGGTAAACCTGCCAAATCACGTTCAATTCCTATACCCTCAATTTCTTGTATTCGCTTTTTAAAGTACCAAGAGCGGTACGAATTACGCAATATACTGCGTCCTTCGGGGTTTCCTTTACTGCTTTTCGTACGGAATAGCAATAATTTATTTGCAGGAATTGTGATTAAATCAAACTTCGGCGGTGGCATTTGCGTTAATCCCAACAGATTATCATTATCATCATATTCCCATCTGTACAAAGTTTCCTGTGAACGTATCGGTAACTTCTGCCACCCTATTCGACCGTCATTATATTTACTGTTCAGACGAATATCTTTTTTACGTCCCATTCGACGCTTATATACAATTTCGTGAGCACTCCATCCGTATGTCAACATAGACAATATTTCTGATATTGTGTCAATCCACGTTTCAGTCATATCATTCATACATTGCCACACAAAATCAGCCGCTTCCTCATCCGCTGGAGTATTGCCGCCCGGTTGAGTGTCCCATGAACAACCTCGTATTAGCATATCAACCGCAAATAAAATAGCTCCAACTACATCATCATTGTCAGCCATTTCACGATATGTTTCTATACCCTTTTTTCCTTGCAGTTCCGGTAAGAATTCCTCGTAAAAAATTCCGCCTGTACGCTTTTGACCTGCACGACCAAATTCTTTCATGTAACCCATATTTCAGTCACCTCATCATCCATTCGCTTTCTTTTTTCAGACCGTCACTGATATTTGGCATACTGCCTGTGTATTTCTTTATCTTTCCAAGATATACCGATAATGCGGCGGCATCTCCTCTGTCGGGTGATTTTAATCCACGCTTTTTCATTTCGTCTTTGCCCTCAATCTCAATCTTTCCGTTTGAAGCTATTCTATATTTTCGTGTTGAAAGCTGTGCTACTGTATCAGCGTCATCTTCCACTTCAATTTCTTTATGTTCGATTAATTCTTTCAGGCACGCCCACATATGTGTTGTAAGGTCATTATAATACTCTGCCGCCTCTTTACCTGCCTTTGTATCAGTTTCAATTTTTTCAGCAGCATTAATAGGAACAACGGCTAATCTATATAGCTGTTGTTCCTTTTTGACTTCTTTTAATCTATCCGTCACGCCGCCGCCTAAGCCCGTATCATCAATGTTGACATATATTTTCCCTCTGTATTCGGGAAATTCATTGATTGTTTTTTTATATATTCTTATAACGTCACCAGCAGTCGCCATCAAATCTTGACCTTTACGCTCGGCCATGATTTTTAATCTTCCTTGCGCATTACGATATATAATAGTTTCGTCATTTCCGAAACGGGCTATATCTACACCTAATATAATATTGGGTGATTTATTGCTGTCGGGAAGTTCATACAACTTACTGCTGCACTGTTCAATTATAGAAAGCGGTATAAACACATCATCTTCTTGTGTTGGAAATTCACCATATACACGAACACGAACAACATTACTGTCCTCGCCGTATTTCTTTTTTAGGTTTTCTATATTCTTTTTATTGACTCGTGCCACATTCTCGGAATTGACCGTATGACATTTATATAATGCTCGGTCTACCGTGTGACTGTCATAAAACACGCCAGAAGTCTTTGTCGGATTTCCTAACATCAATAACTTGTTGTTTTCACCTGACAATGTACCAAGTATAGCTTCCATAATAGCGTCCGCAACACCTGAAGCCTCATCTACTATGAACAACATATTGTCTTCATGAAAACCTTGCATATTTTCAGGCTTTGTTGCCGTTTTTGCCACGGCAAACCACCGCTTATCATGACCTTTCATATAAACATACGTCTTTGTCCATTTCAGTATCTTTTTCAGCACAGGGGATTTTTCTTGCCACTTCGCCACTTCAGACCACAATACATCATTCAGTTGTTGTTTAGTTGGGGCTGTTGCAACTATTCTCGGATATGAAAAACAGCTTAGAAACCACAATAGGATTATTGCCGTTATTGCTGTCTTTCCCACACCCTGCCCCGATTTTACAGTAATACGATTATCGGTAACTATATCGCAAAACACATCATCTTGCCATTTATCCGGTATGAATTTGAACATTTCCCATGCAAACAGTTTTATATTTTTCCTGTAAATAGGAATACGCTTTTGAAATATCTCAAGCGTTTTAGTCATCATCCTCACACCCCTCTACTGCCTTTATCCAATCATCTATTAATTCACTGTCGCCATCCGTTGCCTTTTCTGCTCGAATTTTAGACAATGCCTCAAGTGTTTTGATTTTCAGTTTTTGCACCCGAGTTAATTCGGATTCTATTATTTGCATTTGTTCTATTGCGTCAACCTTTGTTTGTTGTGCCGTAACCGTTTGATGTTGTTTGCTACTGACACATTTTCCGAATGCGTTACTTTCTTTAGTCAACACCCGTATATCTTCTTTCAAAATCATTCCGTCAGGCGAATTTTTCAACAATTCATTATATCGTGCCAATAATGCCATATAGCGACGCTCTCTCAAAGTAGCTAATTTCAATGTTTCAATTAACATAAATTCTTCGTCTGTCGGCATATCTGCCATCATTGCACGTTCCTCATCACTGATATTCTTCCAATATTCACTGGCATAGGTTGCATTCTTTAACGCATTGTTATTACCTATCTGACCGCCTCTATGACGTGTTTCTGTTTTATCCGAACGTTCGCTTTTATTATCCGAACGCTCGTTTTGTTTTTTTTTAGAATTTCCGTCCCAATGGTATGTACTTTTCCATCTTCGGACAGTGCCCGGCGGCACGTCAAGTTTTCTTGCTATATCCACGAGTTTCATACCATCATGATACATAGCCTCCGCTTTCGCTGCTTTTTCATTAGGCACTCGTGCCACCTTAGACACCTCCCTACAATTCGTTCCTTAATTTTTGCATTTTCTTCGTCTTGTGAAGAAATAAAAAAATGGCGTATCTAATGCCGCCAAAATTAATTTAATTAAGTATTGAGCAAATATCATAAGTATTATATTATCAACTACGCCATAAAAAGCTATAGTTATAAAAATAACTGTATCTATAAGTTGACTGCTCATTGTACTTGCATTGTTTCTTAACCATTTATACTTTCCGTTCGTCTTATTCTTTAACCAATGAAATGAAATAACATCCATTGTCTGACTTACTGCAAATGCTCCGAGGCTTGCGAACGTCATTCTTGTTCCTTGATTTAATACTGCTGTCAAACACTCTTGCAAATGAGTTGTTTGCGATAATGTCGGTATTTTCAATGATAAATACCCTAATATCAAAAAGCCGATTTGAACAATTATACCTACTTTAACACAATCGTTCGCCTCTTTCTTTCCCCATATTTCACCGATAATATCAGTCGTCAAAAAAGTGAGCGGATATGTTACTATCGCACCCGCAACGGTTAATCCTAAGACGCTTATAAGCTTACCGCCAAATAAGTTTGATGTTATAAGCCCCAAGCAAAATATTCCTGTTAATAGTGTTAAGTTAAATGTATTCTTTTTCATAATCAATTCACTCCATCCATATATTTTTGAAATTTTGTCCACTCTATCATATTATGAGCTACCAACTTCGGCAAATCTACTTTATGCCCTTTTTTCTCTAACTGCCGAGTTTTCATATAGCCGTTTTTGAAAAAGTGTATTTGTTGCCCTCTTGTGGCCGACACTACCCAGCTTGCACTGTCTACACTGTAAAACTTATAATTTTTCAGTTCTCGTGTTTTCGTGAAGCCTAAGCCATGTACCTTTACACCACGATAATACGCATATTCAACTAATTGCCGTATTAATTCATATTCCTGTTTTTTCACATGGAATACTAATCCGCCTATCGCTATATACGAGTATTTTTTGCACATCCATTTCCAATAATCAACGCCCCTGCCCTTATGCCATACAGGAATACATTGATAACCTATTGCGTTCTCCATCTTATGTCGCCAAAACTCTACTCGGTCAAGACCAAAAATATTATCAACATCTATTTCAAAATAATGTTTAATATTGTGACTGATTATGAATTTTATATATTTATCAATATAACTATCCATTTGCGCCAATGTCACCTGAGCACCGTTCATATATGAAAACGCTCCGCTATCTAGCAAGAAATTATCATTTCCCGAAATGCTCATCGCCTCAAGACACGATTTTTCGCCGTTGAAAAACGTTTCAAGTATATATCTCGGCCGACATATTTTAACCGTCTTATCCCTTAATTCCTTTGACATACCTGATCCTGTGGATGCAAGAAATACTCTCATATTTCAAACACCTCGCCGCATTTAGGACACGTTGTTGTCTTTTTATGATGTTCCCTCACTATTTCCGTATCCTTTAAAAAATCGTCATCGGAAACATTTAATTCTACATCATCTAATTCCGGGAAATTATACAGTCCAATGTCTATGTCAATAGCCTTGAGTTCTTCCTGCAGCTTTTCAAAATCCCATGTTGCAAATTCAGACGTTTTATTTTCAATCAATCGAAATGCCTTTATTTGCTCATCTGTGAGTTCGTCTGCTATAATACATGGTACTTTATCAAGTTGCAACAACTTAGACGCTTTTAAACGGGTTTCTCCTGCTATAATCACGTCATTTGTATCAATTACTATCGGCACTAAAAAACCGAATTCTTTAATCGATTCTGCTACTTTTTCAACCGCATTTTCATTGTGTCTTGGATTATTTTCATAACATTTTAATGCACTGACACTGCGCATAACTATTGTACTTTCCATATACATCCTCCTAATTTTATAAATGTGTTAGGAGGGAGCATATATTTTAAATCCCCCTTTCCGGCAATAAAAAAGTCCATTTATTCGCAAATTGAATAAATGGACTTTTTAAGTTATTTTAGAATTTTACTAATACTATTTTATCATATCCATATAGCCGAGTCAATGCCCTATTTGTGCCCTAATTAATGCTGTCTATTCCGAATAACAATACACTTAATTCTTTGCAGGCAGCGTCTATATCCTTATACACTGTCCGTTTATCAATGAAATACATCTCTGCAATCTGTTCTTTTGAATAAACTGTATCAGATATATACATATCATACAGCACTTTGCTACGGCGTATTTTCATTTCACTGTTTGACTTTTCGCACATATCCTGATACACCTTAATCATTCCGTCTATATGATTTATTATAATCTGTGTTCTTGCCGCACTGCGTTTGATTGACTCTACAACCATATCAGCTGTTACTCTTGGCTCCCACATTAATTCTTCAATGGCACCAAGTGCATCTTCATTTGATTCTTCGCTTTCAAACACCGCATTATTCACATATTCTTTAAACGTTCGGTAATGATGTACCAAGAGTTTTGTATTATGTAATCTCCTATCCTTTCGGTTGCGTTTTTCTTTGAGTTTTTCTGCCTTAAAGTGTTCCATAGCTGCGTCAGCCCCTGCTTTAGCAGCTACTTTCACTATTTCGGTTAATTCTTCATCAGTTATAATTCTTTTTTCGTCTGCCTGCATTTTTTATACCTCCGATTCCTGTGTTGGTTGTGGGAGTTCGAAGGCTCTCTATAATAGCATTTTTTAATTAGGGTCTACCGTTCCGTCATCATAGAACTTAAGACCGCACTCCTCATACATGGTCCTTTTGATATTATCGATTTCATCACTTTCCAAAATATCAATTAATGTTTTCTTTAAAGCTTGTCCTAAGCGGTTCATTCTTTTTTGTTTCCACCCCTCTCTTGAATACAACGGATATATAACCATAGGTAATATGTACTTAATTTTTTCAAACATAGCCTCTGCTTCTGACGATTTTTGAAGACTTACCTTTTTTAGCATATACGGCTTATAATCCTCAAAAATTTTTGTACAGTCAATTCCTGCTTCTGTTCTCAATTCTTCATTTAATGCCGGAATATCTCTGTCTTGCTTGCCAACAGACGTAATATATCTATTCATATCCACGGCATATCTGTATATCTTGATTTTGCCCCAACCGAATGTTTTTCTTAAACAATATGCAACTGCCATAACGCTATATACAATGCTTAATTTAACCATTTCTTTATCGACTTTCATAAATGTTTGCCACAATGTTTGTTTGTTGTATTTTACGTTATTCACACCGTGTTTTTTGGCAATCTCATTAAATTTTTTCAGTAAATTTTCTTGTTCTTTACGTCGTTCCGCCTCTTTTAACGCACGTCTTTTTTTCTTCGCACGTTCGGCCACTTTATTTTTCATTGGTTGCTACCCACCTCACATTCTGTTAATGTCTATTACAATTATTATAACTGTGACGAGCAATGCTAATAATTTTATCATTTTACACCTCATCAAGACGTTGCGTATATTCGGTGAAATACCACTTTAATTCACCTTCAAACTGTTTGATAGCCTTGTAAGCCGTTTCGGGTGATGAAAAATATATAACATTTGGATATCTACTTGACCTATCGTAGCTTATTAAAATACGTTCTAACGTATAATCGTAGAAGAATGAAAATTTATCTTCTTCAGTTTCTTCCTCCCAATCTTCCACAGTAATAGGTTGGTCGTGCAAAGCCTGCCATTGTCTTAAACAACGAAACAGTTTATCTGCTCTTGCGTTGTTTTCAACAATGGTTTCATCATTATAGTAATTACCATTGTTGTAATATAGGTTATTTACCAGTGTTCCTCCGCCTCCTATCACTTCGTGTCCGTCATTGATTGTATCATCAACAAAATAGCTGTCGTCTTCATCAACTCTCTCATAGCCTGTTCGGCTTCGTTCCTCGGTCAATCCCAACTCTTTCAGCTGTTTTTCCGACATTTCAACTTGAACGGTTTTACCGTTTGTCTTTATTTTAACTTGCATTGTTAGTCCTCCGTTTGTTTGTTGTACATAAAATAAACTTTAACATTTATTTTAATTAAATTTTTAGTGCAAAAAGCATTTTCCAAAATTAAATTACACTTTATATTCAATTTTCTTTGTAATAGACTCTGCAAATTTTTGTTGTTCTTTTAATTTAGAAGTCAAAATATTCATATCATATCCACTGTCAATAAACTTTTCGCATAGCGGTCTATTACAGTCATTACCGAGTTCTGTATAAATAATGTCCATATCTTGAAAATCAAAGTTTGTTCCGAGATACCTGTTTATTCCGTCAATCATAAATTGATGGTATTCATTATTTTTCTTTTTTGAATTATAATGTTGTGTTTTATGAGTGCCTCTTGAAAACCACGCTAAAACTTTGCATTTTATTTCACGCTCATCTTTGCAACTTTCAAGTATAAAATACTCGTTTTCTTTTACCATTGCGATAAATTCGCCATTGTGATTTATAATACTTCCCGGGAAACAATCCATTAACTTTTTAACTTTTTCCCACTCAACCATTTAATTTATTTTTCCTCTCTTTCTACAGTTTCAATATAAGTTCCTCTGCAGGTATGTCAAGATGAGTGATATGTATTTCCGCAAACCAATCACATCCTTTAAATAACACCTTATAATAGCCCTTGCCGTCTTCTTCTAATGCCTTTAAACATTTTAATAATTCTGATACTGTCATCGTTTTATTCCTCCGTTTTATTCATCATTCCTCAAAAATTGATAACAATCTTTACAATGCTTGCAAGTAACTTCAACGCAGCCTCATTATCATGCTTATCACACCCATATTCATTTGAGCATAATTTTGCACTTTTTTGTCCTATTTCGTAGCAAATACTCATAAATTCAAGGCTCTCAAAATCACTTTTATTCGGGAATTCTCCGTCTTCGCTCATTCGTCTTTTTGTTTCGCTAAGTATTATATCTTGTACAGCTTCGTCTGCGTCTTTTGAACGACTCATATATGCAACACAACAATCTATAAACCTTAGCTTATCTTCATATCGGTATTCTTCTTTAGTTCCATCAGTAAATTTTCTAAAGCTGTCACGAATAATTACACCAAAATTATTTGGTATATTACTTGTATCCATAGTTACACCCATCGGTAATTTTATAATCATTTTTTATTCCTCACTTTCCTGAACGTAACATATAAAACAACAACTGCGACATTGAACGTTGACGGTCCTGTGGGTGTGCGACAAGTGCAATTTTTAATGTCCAGTTCACCGTATTATCTTCTATCGGTGTCGGACTTTCAAATTCATCTGCGGGTTCTCTATGTTCGGGGCAAGCCACATATACCCCTACACTCCACGGCACATCCCGCATAATTTGTTTATACGTTTCTATCGTTGTGACAACATAATTTCGGTCTCCCTCAAAATTTAAACCGTTGCCACTGTGGTAATCAGCTTTACAGCTTTTCACCTCATAGAAAATAAATTCGCCTTTTTCAATTCCGCTCGTACTTTGATTTTTTGGTACGAATTGTATAAAATCAACACGCTTTTCTTTACCTTTGCCGGCACCACAATCAAGTGTAACTTCGCTTGCGTAGTATTTACCCAATAATTTTCTTTGGACGAGTAACTCACTCAAAAATCTTGTTGTTTCTTTTCGGTTCATTCTTGTACCTCCAACAATTTGGGATTATCATTCATATCGTGTATATTGCCTATAACACTGGCTGATTTCCCGTCACCGCACCAGTATAATAAATCTTCTCGTAGCGTCAATAACGGCTCATGTTGCCACTCTATGACAAAACCGCAGTCATTACACGCACGTTGTCTGTCGTATGTATTTCTGTATTTAACTATTCCTAAACACGCTTTCTCCGTTGTGAAATGCGGTTCATATCGGAATATACTTCCCTCAAAAACTCGGTTTCCTTTTTTGTCGGTAACTCCTGTAAATTGTCCTACTGTTTCAGGTATAACCCTATGTGCCCAGTCAACATCATTTGATGAATTATCAATTATATACACTACTTCATCTTTTACATCATCAGCTTTTTGCTGAAATATACCGCCTGTTATCCATTCTCCATTGTCTATACGTTTACCTCTAAATAGTATCTCTCGCATTATGTACCCTCCTCAATACTTTCAATCAAATTCCAACTTGCTCGTCATTGCCTTTTTTATAATTTTCAGCAACGTTTTATTGTAACTGCTACCCTTGAAACCTTTATATTTTTTTCTCATTTTATCGTTTCCATTTCAATCGCTGTCCGCATTCTACACAATGCTTATCGCCAAACAATATATTTGTATCGTTGCCGCAATTAGGACACCCCTTGTCAAATACTATATCTTTCGGAATATCTTTCTTCTCATGCTCGTGCAACTTCTCTATTGCCTTTTTCATAGGCTCGAAGTTGCGTATTTCCCTATCGATTGTTTCCTGCGTTATAGGCGGAAACATTTTCGCATTAAGTGTCACACAACCGTTTTTATATTTTTTTGTCAGCATTTTTCCTCCCAACAAGCGCAAGTGGTATCATATATATCTTCTTTTTCCCATAAGCAAAATGTTTTTACTTGGCATTCTGCATATACACCAGTTGTATCATCATTTAAAACCCTGAGAAACCTGCATTCATCACATGTTCGCACCTTCGGCTTCAGATATTTCTTAAAATCTGTCAGTATTTCTTTTGTATTGCTTTCAGCTTTTGCCGCTTTGCAATACTCCTCGATTGCCTCTATGCAATCATCACAAATATGCACCTTGTATTTGCGTTTCATGTTTGATATTACATGATTATCTATTATCCTTGTCAACGCATGGTCTGACGCTTTCAGCGTTACACCCTGTTTATGACCTATTATTTTATCGCATATATCACAAATATTTACTTTCATTTTGCATCCCTCTCTTTTTAATACAATAGTATTTCATCGTCCTCTTCACGAACATCAACATCATATAAAATCTGTTCGTCAAATTCGTTTGAAATAATAACATGATAATCTTCGCAACCATCACGGATTAACTGTTCTAATCTGTCATATAATTCTTGTACCGTCATATTTCTCTCACCTTTCCTTGTAATATACTGCTTACAGTTGTTCGTATTGTTCCATACGCTCTACAACCTTACCATTTAACAGCCTCGTTAAATCGCTTTTTTTGTTCTGCCGAAGACAGTTGGGTATATATTTGCGTAGTATCAATACTGCCATGTCCCAATAAATCTTTTAATAACGACATATCCACACCGTTATTAAGGGATTGTATCGCGAAGAAATGCCGGAATGCATGCGCGTGCATTACATCTTCTCGTATATCATATTTTTTAGCAAAATCCTTTAATAGTGAATTAACACCTCCTGTGGTCATATGCTGTCCTTTTTTTTGCCCCGGAAACAACCACCGTCCTTGCACGCCTGCAAAATATTCCTTGCTTTCCTCGATCAGTCTATCCGGTATTAATATCCGTCGGCTATGACACTTCGTATCTAAGTCTATGTAGCCGTCCTCTAAATTTTTTTTCTCAAACCGCACAAATTCACTGACTCTTGCGCCCGTTTGTCCTAAAAAGCGGATCATCCAATACCCTTTCATCTTGTTGTCTGCTTTTAGGCACTTTAATAATTTGTAATACTCTTCCTCGGATATAACATTGTCAACAAACGACTTCTTTTGAACGGGCAATTTATTCACATTCAGTTTTATGCCTTTGAATTTGGCAAATGCTATTAAGCCTGATAATCGTAAATTTATCGTTTTAGGTGTTTTTTTCTCACTTTTCAATAACTGTATCCATTCTTCGACATGCTTGTCATCCAAACAGTCATAGCGAGAGAAAAAATCACTCACGGAGAATACATAGGAATATGTTGTATTGTGTGACCTTCTTTGTTGGGCTAAATATTCCTCAAACTCGGGCATATCTTTGTTTTTTAAGCGTTCGATTTCATCAGTCTGTATATTAGTGTTTAATATACTTGTTGACTGTGAAATATTGTTGTTCTGCTGATTCGAAGTATTAATAATATTTATAACTACATTGCCGCCTTGAGAGCCTTGGGGAAATGCCTGCATTATTTTATTTAATATTTCTACTTCATTCATTTATCCACACTCACCCTTTCCTATACTTATCCTAAATATCGATTATGCTCGACTGCAAGTTTATCTGTATCTATACACAAATATACTTTCGTTGTTTCAATGTTTTCATGTCCGAGCAGTGCTTGTATCTGCTCTATCGGCATACCTTTTTTCAGTGCATTACACGCCATAGTTCTACGAAATCTATGCGGATGACAATTTGTTACACCAGCTTTTTCACCGATATTTCTTATATTCGTTTCTACACCGCCCACATTTAATCTTTGAAACGGTTTTTTAATCGAGCAAAACAGATATTCGCAATTATCTTTTCGATAATCTATGTATTCGGACAGTCTTAATATTGACCTATCATTAAAAAAGACTTTTCTTTCCTTATTACCCTTACCATGTACAATACACTCACCTTTACGAAAATCAACATCTTCAATTTTTATTGAGCTTATCTCACCTACTCTGCAGCCTGTTGATAAAAAACACTCTATCATAGCTACATTCCTGCGTCTTGCCAGCTCATTTTTATCATTTCGACATACATCAAGTATTTTTTCAAGTTCAATCGGCGAGAATGGCTTTTTCACAACTTTTTCTTGCCTTACAACGTCTATATTTAACATAGGGTCTTTAACAATGTAATCATCATTCACCAAGAACTTGAAAAACGAGCATAAAACACGTCTAATGTTATTCAAAGTTGTATTGCTTCTGCCATCTCTCTTTTTGCAAGCCAACAAATACCGAATATCATCAGCCGTAATCCTGTCTAATGGCTTATTTATTCTTATCATTGCATCATCTATAACGCATTTATAGTATTTTAGGCTCTTGTCGGATAAGCCTTTTACTTTCTTCGTGACAAAGAACATTTGGTATCCCTTGCTCAAGTCATCATATACCGCAATAGCTTTTTCTTTAGGTGATACTGTGTAATTGTTCAAAGCCATAACAAGTATGTCCTTAAACTGTCGTATATCCGTTATAATTCCACAATCCATGCACTGAATTGCTACCTCATTTGCAATTCTATCTATCATTTATGTACCTCTTTCATCATACACAATGTGCGATATTTCAGTAATTCCACTAAATCCGTAAGACTTTTTCGGCATGCTCCTCTTGTGCGGGATAAATATAATGCTTGCTTAACTTTCGGTTCTGGAGCATTGTCACCCCATTGACCATCACCAATCATAGCTCTAACTTTATCAGCATTTTCAGTCAGATATTTGTTATATACTTTACCTCTTACCGCTTTTTCAGATTTTCCGATACGCTTTGCTATCAGCGAATATGAATCACCATTTTTTATACCTTTTATAATAGTGCGATACATATCATCAGTCCATGGATTTCCGCCGGTATCAGCTTTTATCGGACGGTCACGAATGCCCAGATCCGTACATCTGCGTTGTATTGCTCCTTCACTTCTATGAAGTATATCGGCGACTTCCGCATACCCATATTTCTGTTGTTTTAATAAATATCGCAATTTATCATCTTCATATGGTGTCCATTGGTCTTTTCTTTGTAGTGCGTTTGACTTATAGTCTTTCTTACGTTGTTCATTCACCCATTCAGGTTCTTTACCTAAAGCCAACGGCTCCATCTTTGAAAAATCTAAAAATGAACGATTTTTTTCAGCCCATTTCCAAAACTCATCTAAATAGATAATTTTAAAAGTATTATTTATAACTTTCTTATTATGAACAGGCATACCTCTGTTTTCTATCCATGACTTCTTGTAATATGAAGAAAAATTTCTTCCGGTTAAAGCTATCGCCACTTGATTTAATGTTACATACGAACCATTCTCTAACATAGGTCCAAGCCCCAATCTTTTCGCTTTTAACTTTACTGCATTGACACTTCGATTTAGCTTTTTTGCAATGCTTGAAATTGAAACATTTCCCCATTTTTCTTTGAGATATTCAACATCTTCTTTGGTCCATTTTCTATTCATGGAATCACTCCAATACAAGTTTTATTACGGGAAGTACCCAACTGCATAAATAATAGTTAGATACTTCCCATTGTAATTTTTAAACTTTATTTTATCTCATGTCTTGTAATAGCCACTACGCCTTGCTCTTTAATTTTTTGTGCCACCATTTTATCCTTTTCAGTCATGTCCTTTTCCAACGCCTCTAAAATAAGCTTTAGAGTTGCTATAACTGACGGAACCGCATAACGAGGCAGTAGCTGGATTACTTCTCCGATATCCTCCATATACATTTTTGCCATTTTATAATTCATGTCCATAAACTTTTCTTTAATCATCGGACGTAAAATTTCCGACATATTTTTATTACCCATTATTTCATGAAGAAATAACATTTCCTTTTCGCAGCTTTTGAAAATTTCTCTCCTTTGTTCCGTTGTGTGCATTTTATTAATTCTCCTTTTCATCTTCCGTATGAATACCTACAACAGTTTTAACCTTATCCGCAAAGGTCGCAATTTCATCTTCCGGCACATTTATTTGTGATACAATAACTGATTTTGTTTTCAATTCACTGTCAGCGTCACTTTGACGTGGTGCAGGTACATCTACTATTTGACCGACTTCAACAGGTATTTCTGTTTTATAGCTGTATTCTCTGCCTCTCGGTTCACCGTCTTTATCCAAAAATCTGCATTTTATAATATTTGTCATCTTAATCTCTCCTTTATCAATTATTCATCTTCAGTGGTATATAATTCATGCGTACCGTCCATCATGGCACGTTCTTCATCAGACATTTCATAGCCTATTGTAATTAGTCCATCATAGAGTCGCTGAAGTGGTTCGTTCTCTCTGTGATTTCCTGTATAATCGTAACAATCGTATGTTTTTCTATCATTGTATAGAACATATCCTGCAATAACCATTTTATTTTGCAGTGTTTTGTTTGACCGTTCATATACTTCTCGCACCCCTTGCATTTCGTCTAAATCGTCTTCATCATATTCGACATCCAACATTTCAATAAATTTTTCAATATCGAAATAATTATCTTCAAGCAATGCCGTGATAATAAAATTTTGCAAGTTCTTTGATGTTGCCTTTTCATTTAACGTGAAGTCTTTTACAAAATTTCTTCTCAATGTATATGTACGTTCTGCCAGTTCTTTTAGCTTTCGTATTTTGCTATCTCTTTCTTCTTTAATTTTATTTTCTTGTTCTGTTTTTTCTTGTTCTGCTTGTTTCTCATCAGCTGTCGTGCTACGATATAACGATACTCCTACACCACTTCCATAACTTCGATAGTATAGCTTTGTACATTCCGGGATTGAATAATCGGTTATATTTTTTGTATTATCAAACCAACCTATATATACTAATCCTGTGGTATCTTTCACTTCTTCGGCATATTCATTCAAATCTTCAAAAAATTTTTTGCGTATTTCTGTTGTTTTCTCTGCTTGTACTGCACGCAATATTTCATTATTGAAATTATTTGTACCAATGGATTTTAGCACTTCATTCCTTTTCTTATCATCTTTGATTTCAAACAGCTTGTCATACTCCAACATGGTTATCTGTCTGCCCTCGGTTTCCTTGAACACATCACTGTCCAACTTCAACAAACGAGTTCTACGTCTTACAGTGCTTTCGGAAAAACCAGTTTTTTCTGCAACTGTTTCAACCGTTTCGCCCAAATCTAACATCATCTGTATTCCTTGTGCTTGTTCATATACAGTCAGATCCGAACGTTGCATATTTTCAAGCAACATTGTTGCTATCTGTTCCTTTTGGCCCATTTCACGAATAACGCACGGTACAGTTTTCAATCCCGCTTGTTTTGCCGCCGCCAAACGTCTGTGACCGATTATTACGGTATAGTCACCGTACCAATAACCGGTTGCAGGAACAACCGTAAGATTTTGCAATATACCGTTTTTCTTTATGCTGTCCGCCAGTTCCGTTACATCACCTGTATTTTTTCGAGGATTTGCGTCATGTGGATGTAATTTATCAACTTCAATATACACGATTTCAGATTTTGTCTGTTCGTCATTATTGATTTTCTCTGTATCTTGTGATATAATTTCGTCTAAGTTATTTTGATTTGTAGTTTCCATATCCAAACTCCTTTCAAAATAATGATAGCTGACCGTTCTTTTCGGTATTAAACTCGTTTCTATCTATATCTTGCGAGTTTTCTACTGGTTGGGCGGTCTTTTCTTTTTCATCATTATTTGTTATCGTTATATTTTTTTGCATGGTTTTATCAAACATATGAAACATTCTTCGCCAATTCCAAACATCATTGAAATACATTGGTGTATACCAATAACAACTATCTTCTTTTGTCATTTCATACAATGCCTCGTTTGCCGTTATTGGATTCGCCATTGTATCGCCAATCTTAACATACCCAGCACACCCCAATAGAGATAATTGTATATAACACATCTTGGCCGTAACTGCATCTATATCTTGAGCAACAAATAGGATGTGATTTTGCCAATTAAATTGTTTTATTTCTTCTGCCGCAGTATTTGCTACCGCAACCAGCAATGCGCCTGCTCCACATGCCGGGTCATTTACAGATACAAATCCATTTGCTTTTATTTCTTGTTCTATATCATTTTTTTGTAATTGAGCAGTCATTTTACACAAACTATACGGTGTAAAAAACTGTCCTTTCCAATGGCTTCCCAAGTCCAGAGCCATATACAACTCACCAAGGAAATCGCAATCCCTGTTTTCCTCCATGCCATTAATGACGTGACCCATCATCTCAGGAAAGATTGCCTGTTCTTCATTTGTGTATTTGCGAATAATTTGCATATACATTTCTTCTCTCGGTTTGAAATGCACCCTATCTATTCCATTTGATATAGCACAGGCAAACATTGATATGAAATCAGCGTATATTTCCCATGTTTGATATTTACCGCCGAATTTCTGAATACACTTCACAAATTCCGCTTGATGTTGATTTCGAGTTCTTATTTTACCCATCAATTATCTACTCCTTTATTCCAACTCTACTTTAAGAGTCGGATACTTTTCTCGGAATGATTTCATTTTCAACTTGAATTCATTGGTTTTCACCCCTTTCGTATCAACAATGCGACTTGTCCCGTCATTGTTGAAGATAACGAAATCTGCAACATACTCAGTACCACGTTCTATACTCCCTACACCCTCTGTCACAACAAATCTTGCTTGACGGCAGAACCCTTTTATTTCTCCCGCTCTTGTAAGCAACTTTAATTGACAGTAATAATCTGCCTCCTTTTTACTATCAAAACATATACCGTCAATCCACGTTTTTTGAGAATAGTATTTATTTTTAGGCTTTTGGTTATTTGTGTATTGTTTCGTATTTTGAATATATCGTGCATACTCCGCTTCACTCCAACGCATTAATCAATAAACCCCTTTTCTCTTGCCAGATAATATAATTTATTTTCTGTTGTTTTACCTATACCTTTCAATCCTGCCACACAAGTTAAAAACTTACTCACACTTTTATCCCGTGTATCGTTCTTACCTTGTGTATCATCTATGTACTTGCACAACTGCTCATCGGTCATTTTGCGAATTTTAACTGCTCTATCGTGCATTTCTTTTTCTGTATCAGTCATTCTGCAACTGTGTTTTTTCATGCGATCTCCTCCATATTTTCTATTGTGTCTAAACTAAATAACGTTTCATTTACAGCTTCATCGCACAACATTACTGCAAGTGCGTTAATCATATGAGGTTGTATTTGCTTTACGGCATACTTGTTGATTTTTTCTTCAAAGGTTATTCTTATATCATTTATTCCTCTCATTTACTTCCTCCAGTTTCGGCATTTTTGCGGATATTTCCTCAACAAATTTTTTTACGCTTTGTGGCAAACTTTCATATTCCTGTTTGCTTTTCGTTTGTGAACGAAAATTCCGCATAAAATTACTTGCTACTACGGTATCGAGTTCATCTGCACTTACCTTAGCCCATTCGTGTATCATCAGAGGGTTTCCTATTGCCGTTTTTACCTTGTCAGGCAATTTTCTATATTCCTCTTTATATCCGTAAATTCCATTACGGATAGCTTTTCGCACCATGCTCCAAGCCTCGCCCTCCGTCAGTTCCGGTTCGTTGGTTAATAGCTGTATTTTTTCTATTACCTCAGCTATTGTCGGTGGAAACTTGCTTGATACAATCAATGCTTTAGCTGCATTTGAAACAGTTTCATAGCTGTAATCGGCAAGCATAGACGCCCATAATGTTGTTACCTGTCTTGCTTCTTTCACGTCTATATTTGCATAGTAGCGTGGGTATGCAGCCTTAAATACTGCCATTATTTTAGCGGTTTCTTGCACTGTCATAACATATCATCTCCATTCTCAAATGCACCGTTATTGATCAGTTCAAAAAAAGGATTATTATTTCTTTCGCCATAATCATTTCTTTGTGTAGGTCTGTCGTCATAGTTGCCGTCAAGTGTTTTCGCCATATTTGAATCTTTTATCAACCAATCAAACGTAGCGGACCAATTACGATTATTCGCCCCTTTAAGAAAGCTACTGTTTTCTGCTTTCTCAAACAGACATTTAAAATCATCAATACTGTATTGTCTAAGTCGTGCTTTAATTGCTTTTTTTCGATTGTCTGACATAGACCGTAATTGTGGATATGATGTGCATATACTGTTATACATATCTTTGATTTGCTCATATGGTGCAGTTAGGCGGTGGGAGTTATCTATTCTACTTTCCTCTACTCTATTCTCCTTTACTTTATTTTCTTCTATTCTACTTTGCGAATTAACTTTACTTTTATTGGGGTTATCTTTATTTTTAACTTCGTTTTCTTTATCGGAAACTTTTTTAAATGCAAGTTTATTAAGAATACCTTGTGGTACATCTTTTTTATCAGATATATCAAGCAGAAAGTATTCTTCAATAAATGTGAAATTTTCGCGGCTGTTTAACATTCTTATAAAGCGCCGCTGGATACCCGCAGATGTCAATACTCCAAACATATCAAACACCCTTTCATCAAAGAAAGAACATCGGATACACCCGGAAATAAACTCTGCAACAAACTCAGGAGAACAACCACATCCCGCACCGTCTGACACAAGGTAGCACTTGTTTTTATCCCATTTGATGAAATATCCATTTTTGCCGTATAAGTCACATAATATGTAGTCTAAAAGATACATTCCTTTTGAGCCAAACTCCGCTCTTAAAAGTCGCACTTTATCATCTGCATAAAAATCAGTATCTTTTGGAAAATAATCAACCCCATCTTTCAAGGGTCTTGCCATATTATTCTCTCACCTCCTCAAGCTGCAAAAACTGTTTATCACGTTCAAACAGCTCGTTATATACAGCCTTTCGTCCTAAATTTAGTATTTTGCATAAGTACGAATCAAGTATTATTCCATATACATGATACTGTTTTAAAAATTCGTTTTTGCCCATATTATGAGCCTGTATATGGTGCTTGCGGCATAATGCAATAGCATTCATGCCAACATGAACAATATCATTTCTATCCCTACCCATACCGACAGCGTCTAAGTGATGTACTTCTGCCTTATCATTGCAAATAGCACACTTCCTATGCTCCAAGCACATATATAAATATTTACCGATTTCTTCGGCACGATTAAGCATGGTATCGAGTGTTGGTACATTCCATTCAAAACAGAATTTTATCAAATAAGATATAAAACCTGTTGCAGTTTCCATATCCGCTAAATTAGGCTTTTTGGGGGATAAGCTGAAATACTCAAGGTCATTATCCATGCAATAATTTGAAGTAAAGTATTTACGCAAATCTTCACTGTCATGTCCGCTCCAATCGGCAATCTCTCCGATTATTGCAAATATTTTTCTTCGTTGTTCAGACGTACATTCCCGACCGTCGCATAACCGTAATTCAACGTTTTTCACTTGTTTTCTAATCATCTCACGGCTTATCGGTTCTTGTGGAATTATCAGCATATTACAGCCGTCATACTCTACAATTTTTGCTGTTGTAATCTGTGACATTCTTATCCCCTACCTTGTTATTTATCAATGTGTTCGTGCAAGAAGATATATCTGCTTTTCGAGGTCATATTTAAATATATAAAATCTTCAGCTTCTTCCTGCGACAGATGTTCATTCATGGCTCGTACTTCATACGCATATTCGCCCTGTTCTTTTTTGTCTGCAATTTTACGCTTAATTTCCTCTTTTTTGTAATTTGCTTCAATAAAGTAATAATCGTATCCCTTTGCACTGATACCTTCCATTGTTCGGGTATCTGTTGCGTATAGCACTCTCTTTCGTCCGAAATATAGCCTATATCCGCAGTTCGGAACGTCATGATATAGTTTGATAGGCGACAGAGCAAACACCTTATAATCGTATCTTTTTCCTATGTCATATACATCAATTTGTGTTGGTGAAACTCCACATTCTATCAACTTGGGAACCATCCAACGACAACAACCAAATCTCAAAGTTGGACGTTCCGCCGCCAACTTTCGTATAGTTGACGGGCGGAAGTGGTCCGAGTGTTCGTGTGTAAGTAAGACCAATCTTATATGCTTGTACACATCTTTTAGTTTTTTGAAAGATACACCGCAATCTATCAATATATCATCAATTTTAACTGCATTACCTTTAGAACCTGTGGCTATGATATTATATCGAATCAATATCTATCGCCTCCTGCTCGGTCATCTCACTACCGCTTTGTTCCTGTTCGGTCTGCTCTCTGTTATCCATTTCATCTATTGTTTTAAAATCGTCAGTATTGCCTACCATATCAAGTTCAGATTGTTGTAATATCTGATTATCACTATCAGCATATGTATAATCAAATTCTGATTCTTCACGGTCTGCCGGAATTGCCTTTTCCATCTCTATTGATACAGGACCCCATTTTGATATAATGTGTCTAAGCATTGTCTTTATAGCCATTTCATCAAAGTTTTTATACCAGAATGAAGAATATCGCCACATATCTTTTTCAGGGACTTCTCCGTTTTGTATTTTTTCGTACATTTCCGCACTAAATGCGGGAGAATATCTATCGGCATGAGCCATCATTTTGCGAATTGGCCAATATATTGCTTTGCGAAAATTATCAGTTGTTTTTATCATCGCATAATAACCTATTGTTTGGGCTTGCTCACGTTCAAACTCATCTTCAATCAAGCATACATTAAATTCTTCTTCTATTTCATTTCGGCTGATTAGTTCGCCCTCTTTTATAGGCAATGCTACAATTTTTTCATACTTGCCTGTTCTTTGTGCAAGTTGTATATATCCCTTATAGCCCATTTGAAACTGGGCTTTTTTTACGGTATGTTTTTTCCACTTACCGTTGTTATCCAATATATGATTACCGGTTTCATCTAACACCCACATTGTTTTTCCGTATTTGTCCTTTAGAGCCGTTTCATACGGAACTAAATAGCAATAGCCTAACTGTGGTGACATAGAAAGATTTAAACTATCTGCTAAAAATGCAGCAGAAAGAATTGTACTTGCTTCACATTCTTGCAGTTGTGGATTATTCGCAACTACTGTTGATACATTTGCTATAAAGTTATTGGCACGTTGAGGGTCTTTCAACGTGTTATTAATCAATTTTTTGTATGCCGGTGTAGTTATTGCCACACTGAATTTTGGTTTTTGCATATTACTTGCCATAATGCACACCCTCACTTTCCATAAACTTAATTAGCTTTGGTTTAAATTCTCTCAATTTTTCGATTGCCTCGTCTTTTGATGTTGCCTCAATATACGCAGAGAAATTAAACGGATATTTGTTTAATTCTACTTGCGGAGGTGTAAGCTGTTGTTCAACGTGTACAGGCTCTTTTACAGTTTGTACAGGCTTTACATTATCACTTCCCGACTGCACCTGTGCTTGTTGTCTTGCTACTTCCTCAACTGCTTGTGCCACCGCTATTCTCTTTGCACGCTGTTCTTCTTGCTTTATTTTTCTTTCTTTTTCCGCTTGAATAGCTTTATGACGTGCTGCAACGGAGCTTACTGCCTCGGACACATTCAGGTGTTTCTTATATTCAACCAAAATTTCTTCTTTGTCTTCTTGCATATCAATAGCCTTTAAATCGGTTGCTACACGCTCTACAATATTATTTACTTGCTCTTTCAGCTTTTTTTCTGATACTGATAAGGTTATTTTCAAGCCTAATTGTTCAAATGAAATGAAATCAATATTTTTAGCAGTAACCAATTCTTCAAAATACTCTTTTACCGAATTTTCTTTTGCGAGTTTTAACCCATCTTCGATAACATCAATTTTGGCTTTCAGTTGCGAATTGGCTTTTGTATATAGTCCTACACAATCCTTGTATTTGTCCTGCACCGCCTGTATCGGTGCAATAACTTTTTCAATTGCCGTTTTATATACATCATCAAGTCTTGATTTTTCAGCATTCATAGCCGCACGCATTTTTTTAATTTCCTGTCTGTTTTCCTCTGATACTGTAACAGTATCAGCAAATGCAGTACGTCTTTGAATTTCCGCTTTCACCTTGTCCAACTGTTCCGATATGACCGGAAGTTGGTTTATAACTATTAAATCCTGATTATCATTTACGATAATCATTTCTTCTTTATCGTTCATCTCGTTCCTCCTCATACTTTGCGTCAGCCATTACGTCCCAATAATCATCCGGTCTGCCATTATCAAAATAATCTTCGCCGTAATGACCTGTTCTTGCTTCTTCCATTGCCATAAGTGCGTCATAGCTATCACTATTAAAAATCATTGACAACTCACCTCATTTCTGATAGAATAGAAATATGGTATATTGATATGTACCTGATTGCATTGACCGCATTGAGCTGCAACTCTGCGGTCTATTTTTTTTCAATTTTTAAACCCAATTCGCAATGACATGCACTACCAAAATTATCATTTTCTCGGTACATTTTTGTTCTTTTAAACTCTCTTTCTTCATAAATACTGCAACAATTCAACATTTCATCATCAGGCTGAAATGCTGCTCTGAATAGCATACACGCTTGAGCTCGGCTATCTGCGTTGATAACAACCCAACCACCTGTAAAAGGCTGATTAACCAATCCGAATGTAAAGTAAAATTTCATAATTTGCCACCTCCCATTATTATCATCATTAAACTTTCTAAACCTATCAATATCATGCTGAATATGACAACTGATATGATATACTCCATTTTTTCGTGCTTTTGTTTCAGTTTTAATCCCTCGCTTTCTTGTACCTTATAAGCACATATAGACAGGGTTGCTATACATATTTATTTCGGATAATAAGTAATAGTTTTAACAGCAGAACTGTATGGAAATTAATTCATAGGATTTAGTTTTAATTTATAATTTTAACAACCCTGTCCGTATCTGCTTATAAGGCTTGTCCTATATCTCACAGACACATCAGAACCGCCAACCTATTAAAAATAAGTTTTATGGGACGTCTTACATATTAAAAGTTGACGGCTCATATCTGCCTGCGAGATTTTATTTATTATTTACTTGTTTATAATTGCCAAAATTTGATTTGTGTCAGCATTCCACTTCGCATCATATTTGCGTTTTATTATTTGTGGCTTTTTCTTAGCTGCATATCTGCCGTTTTTAAGTGTAGGTAAAACCTGTCCCTCTCCAATCCATAACTTACGACCCTCCGGACTTAAGCTATTCCATATATCAATTATCAACTTCATTGCGTCGTCCATTATTTTTACCTCCAATAATTTTCATTCCGATAAATATACCTATACCAAATGACACCATTGCCAAACCTATCTGTATCATTGTTATCCTCCGTTTCTTGTTTGACATAATTAATGAGCTATGTTATAATGATATTGGTTGTGGGAGTGTGTACGCATAGAGCGTCACGCTCTCTTTTTTATTTCGTAAATAACCGCTCATAATTACTACCCTGCCTTATCTTGTTTATTCATTGCAAAATGCGGTAAAGCATTTACTCCAATTCTTTTGAGAATTGCATTAACATCTTCCGGTGTTTTATCACGACAATAATCATCTGCAATTTTTACATTGGTGTTACCAATCTTAAATTCTTCAACAAATTCACTCATATAATCCACCTCCCAACTTAATATATTTACATCACAAATTGTCCTATTCTGTTTTTGACAAATTCTTTTTCGCCCATAATTTCAGTGATTGAGCCACATTAGATATTTCATCTAATGTTTTTATGACATTATTTAATTTCGGTCGTTCTTCGACAGATATAGCACCGTCAGCGGTTATATCTAATAAGTCTTCTTTCACATTTGATATTTTGCGTAATGTCGATAATGCTTTGATTGTAAGCCTGTCTAAATCCTCAATTTCGATTTTCGGAAATTCTGCACCTAAAGGGCAAACATTGGAACAGTACCAATTTTTCAATTCGGGAGCATTATATACATCTGCCATCATCATAATGCTTTCGACAGGTACAACTTTTGTTAAATCAAGTTCGTAACTTGCTAAAGTTGAACTTGACAATCCCAGCATTTCCGCCGCTCCCTCACGACTGTTTAATTTGTCATTGTACTTTGCCGCCGCCAATCTGCACTTGCAGTACATATTGTTGGCTGCCTTTGTAGGGTTACTTCCCATTTATTTTTAACCCTCCTTCTGATATAATTTAATCATCAGTTAATATTCAACACCAAGTGTTTTACATATAACCTCTTGACAAGTGTAATTAATAGTACGGCAGTTAATAACTGCTGATACATGCTGCCTTGAATAACCTGTTGCTTTAGCTAAATCGTTTATACTCATATCCTTATCAATAAGAGCCTTTTTACAAGCTTTTGCCCAAGGTTTTAATGGTATTCCTAATCTTCCTAATGACATTGCGTTCACCTCCTCTTGTTTAAAGTAGTTGACTTTTGTAGGTAGTTGATGTAAAATTAAATGGAATAGATATAAGTTTGGAACACTTTTGAACTATTCCATTTAATTTTATAGCAGGGATATAGAAACAATGAAAAATTCAACTATATTTTTCAGATATATTTCCCTACAACACTGTCCTCACGGACAGTCATTATTGTAAACATTTGTTGTTTACAATGTTATTATAGATTAGAATATTCTGAATGTCAATGTAATAATTAGAATATTCTTAATTTTGTGACTATTAAACAATTTTGAGGTGTGATTTCTATGGATTATGTTGAGAATATTCTTAAAATAGCAAAAGAAAATAATTATACTAATAAACAATTATGTGAATTACTCGGTAAAAATCCAAGCTATATAAGTGACTGGAAAAGTGGGAAATCAAAGCCTAAAGCCGATGAAATTATATTATTAGCTCAAACATTCAATGTTTCCGTTGATTATTTATTAGGACAAACTAGTAAAAAACACAAAACAGTGTCTTTGGATGATATAGAGAGCGGGAAATTCAATATAGATTATCCAAATGAAAGAATAGATGTACCAATTGAATTTTCTATTACCGAGGATAAGATGAAAGAGTTTTTTTTGTCACCTCAAAAATTCAATGCAATTCTTGATGAATTAAAAAAAATAGTATCTGACAGCGGTTTAAGCATATCCCCATCACCTACACAGGAACAACGAGATGAATTTACTGAATTACTTGAAGATTGTTCTTCTTCTGAAAAGGAACTGATAAAAAGCTATATCAAGTTCGTAAAATCTCAGCGTTCGCCAAAGTGATAGAGTCCAAGAATATATTAATTTTTTAAAAAGTCAAAGAGCAAAAAACGAGGAAAATGATAAATAGAATTAATTAAGTCACATTGAAACAATAAGGAAGTGGTATATTGAAAAACATCTTGTCTAATATTCTAACTTTAATTAGTATATTATCAGGAATAACAGGCATATTATCTTGGCTTATACCTAATCTTTCTCTACACCAGAAAATCTATATATGTATGATTGTAATATTAATTATATTAATTATATTTAATATCAAACTATTAATAAAATATAAAAAAGTAAAAAAGGAATTACGTCAATCTAATAAAAATAGAAAAGGACTTGAACAAAATATAAAAGAATATCAACATTCCAATGCTGTTATGAATGATATAATACAGCAAATTGAAAATTTATTTTATGTTTCAACTCTTAATGATACAAATGATAAAATTATATATATTTATGAGTTTCTGCAAAAATTAAAAAATCGATTATAGGAGGAATTGTATTATGTTTAAAGTAATAAAAATAATTAGCGATAAAAGAATTGTTATAAACGCCGGAAAAAACGAGGTCCAGACAGGTGATATATTAAGAGTTATTGAAAAAAACAGTGAGGAAATAGTAGACCCTGATACAAATGAAGTGCTTGGCACTCTTGATTATATCAAAGCCACTATCACTGTCGAATATGTATATGAACATATGAGTATATGTAAAAATTATGAAACTAAAACAGTGAATGCTCTTGACCCTTTTGAAACCCTAAGACAACGTGAAGTCACCTCGCCTTTAAATGTAAATTTATCTCAAATCACCGGTGGATACAACATTGATAACAAACTCATTGAGATAGGTGATTTAGTAGAATTACTATAATATCATAATAATCACTAAAGTCGCCAACACCAATATCTCAGCCTTTAATAAATATCTCTTTTGCAAGTATTTACAATAAGCCATGATATACGTCATTATACACCAGTAAAAACCTAAAGAAAAATAAAATGCTTCTTTCTTTGTACAAAAAAATGACATACTTTTAAATAAGAAATCACTTAACATAATTAATCACCGTCCATTAGTAACTTTATTGTTATTGTAATTGTAATTTTATAATTTGTCAATATTTTTATAAAGAACGGAATATAAAAAGTATAAAATACTTTTTATCAGTTGTGCTATCCTATATGTGCATAATTTAACTTGCCGGTAATTTGCCGACAAATATATCAAATCACTATGTAGTAACAACCTTTTATATTTTTCCTTGTGTATAATACTAAATATAGTTTATTTCTAACTTGCCTGTAACTTGCAGATGTATACTTATCATTATTTTATATTTATATTGAGAAAAAAATAATAAACAACCGTAAAATAACCGGTTGTTTATTTTTATACCCATTTTACTGTTAAATATATCAAAATTCGATATTTTCTATCAAAACCAACTTTATTTTGTAATATAGTTGTAAAATAACTGTAATGCAAATAAAGGAAGTGTACATATATGAATAAATCAAACAATGACGAATATTCTGAAATGGTAAAGCTATTTAACCAACTTACCGTTGAAGAAGCTGAACTTGTACTGATTTTTATAAGAAATCTTCGTCAAAACCGTAAAACCGATGAAAAGCGAAAGGATGACTGATTATGCAATATTGTTTATATCTAAGAAAATCTCGTGCCGACAGTGAAGCAGAAGCACTAGGTGAGGGCGAAACATTGGCTCGTCATGAGAAAGCATTATTGGACCTTGCGAAAAAACTTAATTTAAACATCACTGCTATTTATCGTGAAATTGTTTCCGGTGAAACTATTGCCGCCCGTCCTGTTATGCAACAATTATTGCAAGAGGTAGAGCAAGGCATATGGGACGGTGTATTGGTTATGGAGGTAGAGCGTCTGGCAAGAGGTGACACCATAGACCAAGGTATTGTTGCTCAAACATTCAAATTTAGCGATACAAAAATAATTACTCCAATAAAAACCTACAATCCGAACAACGAATTTGACGAGGAATATTTTGAATTTGGTTTGTTTATGTCACGCCGTGAATATAAAACAATTAATCGACGTTTACAACGTGGCCGAATGGCTTCAGTAAAAGACGGAAAATATGTTGCCAATAAAGCACCGTACGGATACAATCGGATCCGTATTGAAAACGATAAAGGCTGGACTCTTGAGATTAACAAGGAAGAGGCTGATGTTGTCCGATTGATTTTTGAATTATATACTGTCGGTGAAAAACAATCGGATAATACATTTAATAGGCTGGGCACAGGTTTTATTGCCAAACGTCTTAATACAATGAAAGTGTCACCAAAGCGAGGCAAAGTATGGGTAGTAGCATCTATTCGTGATATATTAATCAATCCGGTATATATAGGTATGATTCGCTGGAACTGGCGACCACAACAAAAAAAGATGATAGACGGTCAACTCCATATTTCACGACCTCGAGCAACAGATTATGTGCTTTGCAATGGATTACATCCCCCTATTATATCAAAAGAAACATTTGATATGGCACAGGAATTAATGCGACATAACCCTGCACGTCCTATTGGTGAAAAAAATACAGTAAAAAACTCATTAAGTGGCATTGTTATATGTGGTAATTGCGGACGGCACATGGTTAGACGACCACATACAAAATACCCCGATATGTTAATTTGCAGTGAACCGACTTGTAACAACGTAGGCTCACAGTTACGAGTTGTCGAAGAACGTATTCTTCAATCCCTTAAAGAATGGTTAGGAGAATATAAAATATCATGGGATATAACTTCACCCCCTGTTGAACGAATTTCTCAAGTTTCCATAAAGAAAAAAGCATTACAAAAAGAACAACACGAACTTGATACATTAAATAAACAAATAAGCAAAACACACGACCTATTGGAGCAGGGCATATACACCACTGATGTATTTCTTGAACGTTCACGAGCCTTATCCCTGCGAATGGACGAAGTTAAAGAACATATCGCCATATTAGATAAAGAACTTAAGACCGAAATCACCCGCGAAGACAGTGCTGTCAATATAATCCCCAAAGTAGAAAAACTGCTTGAGGTTTATCATGACTTGCCTTCCCCAAAAGCAAAAAATGATATGCTGAAAGATGTTCTTGAAAAAGTTGTCTATACAAAAAAAGAACGTTCAAAAAAAGGCAACCTTGATAATTTCAATATCACAATTTATCCGAAAATTCCGAAATATATTACATAATGAAAAGCTGTTCACTGTTGAGCAGCTTTTATATTATAGATAACCTCAATGTGCCAATTCACCGTCACCGAATGATTTTGCATTGTATCTTGCCTGTGATATTACGGAATATCTGCTGTCCAAAACTCCTTCTTCCTGCTGCATTGTTTCGCATAGCTTTGAATATGTATAAGGAATTTCTCTCAAATCTACGATTGAAAGCGTATTTGAATCAAAAAAACTCGAATCAGGACCGTTTATATAGTCCTCCACAATCTTCTTACCTATTTTGACAGTCGGCATTGACGTATTGTCAGACAAATTTTTAAGCCATTCACTGTAATACCAACCCGTTCCCGGCTCATATTCCTCCGACGCAACAAGATAATCCGCATACGGTTCAAGCATATATGCCGTTTCAATCGTACCCATAAGGCACGCGTCAAAGCCTACAATATCAAACTTAATTCCGCTGTCTGACAGAGCATTTCCTATCTGTGACAGCGACAGCATATCATCAGGATACATTTCGTCATATCCGAAACCAAGTGCCGTACCGCCACCGTGATTCCAATGCACAAGTTCATATCTGTCGGCAGGATAATTTGAGGCAGACCATTTTATAAAATCAGTCAGCGTATTAGGGGACGTCATTTGTGCTTCACCCAAGTTCTCCACGTTCTGCAATTCACCGTTTTTAATTATATGACGTTCCGTTTTTCCGTCACTTATGCTTGCATTTTCCCACGCGGCCGCTCCGCCTGTCTGTAATGTAATATTAATATTATCCGCATTTGCCGCCGTCATTTCGGCAATATCTTCACTCGCCGCTCCGCCGTCACTTTCAAGGTCAGAACCTACCATATACACCATAAGTGTAACTTTATCCTCTCCGTTGCCCTTTATGTGAGTATAATAATCACGCATATTCGGAATATCGTAATTAACCGTTTCATACTCCTCCGACGGCATAATCAAAACCATACAAAACAACACAAATATCATGCCTATAAATATTAATAATGCAATTCCTATTTTAAATAAACACCCTTTTTTCTTTGCCATAATCTCTCTCTTTCAAAAAAACATCCCCAATTACTCCAAAAGCGACAGATAATGCTGCCGCTTTTCAATTTTTGCAGTACAGATAAAATGTACTTATATTTTATCTGGAGTCCAATAAAATATCGGATTTTTTAGGGGACTGTTTTAAATTTCTAAATCAATTATTCTGCGTCAACACCTGCAACGCTGTATATTTTTGAAATTGTAATCGTTTTTGAAGTTATAGCAATTTGGATTTTATATTTATCCACAGCAGGAAATTGAATACATCTCATTAATCCCGAACCCGTAATCTCAGGTTTACCGACAGAATATGTTTCGTCTTTCATAATCTCATAAAGTTCATCATATGTAATCTTATCCTTCAGCTTAACTTTATCATACCCCTTAAAGACATCTTTTGCTCCGGACTTAAATGAATCAAAAAATCCCATCTCATATCTCCTTATATTCTGCTGTATCTCATTGCTTTCTGATAAAATTATAATATACCGAAAATCAAAATTCAATAGATTTTGCATCAAACGCATTCTGCAAGTTTTAAAAGCAATTTTCCGCACCGAAACTCAATTTTATTAACTGAAACTCAATTTTATATGTTGAATTATTATTTTTACAATGATATAATATAATCAGAGTATATCGGCAAAATGTTGACAGCTCTTAAATCCATAAGGCGGTGAACACGATGAATATTGCAGTTGTTGATGACTTAGCCGTCGGCAGAGAAACGCTTGTAAATTACCTTAACGAATATTTCTCCGAAAGAAATATGAACGTTACAATATCCGACTTTTCCGATGCCGAAAGTTTTGTCACGCAATTTGAAAATAACAAATATAATATGATTTTCTTTGACATATATATGCCGGGTATGAGCGGAATTGAAGCTGCAAGCACTGTACGCAAAACAGACAGTTCGGTTGAAATCATCTTCCTTTCCACAAGCAATAACTTCGCTTGTGAAAGTTACAGTGTAAATGCTTTTTGTTATCTTGTAAAACCGATAACAAAAGATGCAGTTGAGTCGCTTATGCAGAGATATTTTGAAAAATACGAAGAACCTTCAAAATCATTATCGGTTCTGTACAAAACAAAACCCGAAATAAAACTTAAAATAGCATATGATTCGATAATGTACATAGATGTTACAAACAGAAAAGTCCGGCTTCATTTGAAGGACAAGACGATTGAAATTCAAAACACATTTTCACAATGTGCGTCAATTTTAACAGAAGACAGCCGTTTTTCAAACTGCTGTAAAGGATTTATCGTAAATTTTGATTACGTCAACACTGTTTCGGGCAATGATTTTTTAATGCAAAACGGAGATTATGTTCCGATTAAAAAACGTGAAAATCAACAGGTAAAGAAACAGTATTTAACTTATGAATTAAAAGATATTATAAGAGAATAAAGGTCACTATGATTACTATGGAAAATAAGCAACGCGTTAAGACTATTGCGGTAATTTTTATTATCGCAATAGTTCTTATCTCTTTGATTACAGAATTTTTATATATTTTCAATAACAAATATACATACAGCAAGCTCCAGCCCGAAAAAGGCGTATTGACGCTTTCGCAAGAGGAAATTGACAGCAATTCGTTTCACTTTCTTATAAAGGATTGGGAATTTTACGAAGACGCACTTCTCACTCCGACATATTTTAAAAATCAAACTTCACTTCCGAATATGAAATATGTTTCAATCGGTGATACTGAGTCAGCGTACACAAGCCAAACAAAAAATAATACCTTTATCGGAACATACAGAATGAAAATAAACTTCCCCGAAAAAGAGGGTTTTTATGCACTTGAAATGCCGCAGGTTTACTCGGCATATGAGTTATACATCAATGACAAATTGTATTTAAAGGTCGGCGATACACATAATTACAAAGCACAAATACAAAACCGCTGCACATTTTTCGCTGCCTCCGGCGAAACATATATAACAATCGCCGTCAAGGACGCATCCGGCATTAAAGCGGGAATTACGTCACCGCCGACACTCGGCAAGCCGTATTCAATCAATATCACCAGAGCATTTAAGTTTTTGATAAACAACTTTATCATGACATTGATATTCTTCGGTGCGCTGTTCTCGCTTATTCTCGCAATTAGCGGCAAGAGCAATTATTCGTATATGTTCTTCTTTATGTGCCTTATATATGCCGTTTACCTAAATCACCCGCTGATCAATTTGTGTTTTTCCATGGGCGGTAATTTTTCATATGTATTTGAGTATTTTTGCACGCACTTTGTGTATTTGATGGTTATAATGCTCCAAAACAGGCTCTGCAATTTGAATAAAAACGTAAGCAGTATTTCCGAAATATGCGGTTCAGTATTCTGTGCAATCGCATTTGTATACGGTGTATTTACACCTTATTTAAGTGCACCGTTATGTACTTTCCTTTCAACCCTATGCAATGTGTTTGAGTGGTTAGCCGCAATTTATCTTGTCGCAATAGGCACTTATGCGGTCTTTAACGATATAAAATACGGCAGAATTTTTCTGTTCGGCAATGTTTGCTTTGTCGCATCGTTATTACTTTACATTATTCAACCGCTTTATGATTCGATTTACACCGACCAGTCGGTTGAAATGGGTATACTTACGATTTTGGGCTGTCTGTACTTTGTATACTGGGCAAGTATTATAGATAATTACAGACGAAATATTGTTCTCGATGACGAACGGCGACTTATGGAACGTCAGATAAATCTTTACAAGGAAAACTATGTCCACATAACCGAACAAATCGAAGAAACACGAAAGCTCCGCCACGATATGCGTCAGCATTTCAGAGTAATAAGCGACTTTGCAAATAATCGTCAATTTGATAAAATCGCAGAATACCTCGGAGAATATTCAAGCGAAACAAATGACACAGTACCGCTGTTTTTCTGCGAAAATCTTACGCTTAACGCTCTGCTCCACTTCTATGTTTCTTCATCGGCCAAAAATTCTATCGACTTTAAAACCTCGGTGTCTGTCCCTAACGGACTGCCTATGAGTGATATTGATTTTAGCATTTTGGTAGGTAATCTTGTTGAAAACGCTATGGAGGCTTGTTCTAAAGCACCGCTTGGAAACAGGCGCATTGTACTGAACTGCACCGCTGATAAAAACAAATTGATTTTAGATTTAAAAAATACGTTTGACGGCAATGTTAAGAAGATTGGTTCTAAATTCCTGTCGTTTAAAAAGGGTATGCACGGCTTGGGACTTGAATCAGTTAACGCCGTTGTTGACAAGTATCACGGCGTTATGAACGTTTCAAATTCAGACGATATGTTCACCGTCTCGCTTGTTATATTCTTCTAAACAAAAAGCCCGCAAACGAAACGTCAACAGCTCCAAAAATCAAATCAGCAAAAAATCCGACGTAATCAATACGTCGGATTTTTTAATTTCTATTCTCGCCACATCATTATCCGTTATACCCTCGCCGATATTCGGCACAAATGCCGAATACACCATATCCGCGACAAACAGGACTACAAGTACGACACATATAATCTTTTTAATTTTCACAGGAATTTTGCAAAACAGATGGTCAAGTGACGGTGCTACAAGGTACACCGCCGCACAACCGCCGAGTGCAAACACAACCAATCCCTCAAGGCAAATTCTGCCTTGAAAATTCATAAAATATCCGCTGTAATCCCACCAACGCATACCCTGAACTTTTTCAAGTATAAGCGATGTAAAATACTCTATTACACCGCACAGCACCATTGACAAAAGGAATGTCAGCCACGGTTTGTTTCTGAATTTTTTTAAAACAATCAGTACAACCGTACCGCCTACGCCGTAAATCGGCAGCCAAGGTCCGTGTGAAGTACCTCTGTTGATAAATTCACCTCTTGTAAACAGGAACAATAACACTTCCCACAACCAACCTATCATTGCAAATGTGAAAAATATCAGTATCAATGACGATAATCCGTAATCACGTTCATAATCTTCCTGAATCCACTTCTTGCCCTTAGGCACTGTTATGAAGTATTCACTAATAGGATATATTCCGCTTGTCACTTCACTTTCAAGCAATTTATCGCACAGCTTGTCCGCATTTTCAATATCTCTTTCCTTTGCTTTTTCACGCAACGTCATATAAAGTTCGACTGTCGTCATACGTTTATACGGTTCAAGGAAAAATACACCAAAAATCTGAAGTGTAAGTATATTCAATATATCCCAACCGATAAATGACAAATCTATCAAAAATGCTCTCCACTTATACCCTTTCATCATATCTTCCGAAAGTTTTATAGCCTCTTTTGCACTCAATTCGGGATTTTCCGCAATAATCATCGGTACAAGTTTATATGAATAAATCTTAATAAATCCGCCGACTATCGTTAAGCACCATAAAAGTGAATACACACTTCTTACAAACATAACCCATGCAATATGCAGTGCCTTTTTTATAGACCACGGAAACAATATTCGTGAAATTCTCGTGCCTGTGTAGACTCGAATTTCAAGCAAATACCGATACAGTCCGATAAGCAAAACCTTCGTAAAAAGAATGGCTATAAGCAAATAAATCAACGAGCCTATTGCAATCGTAACACCGGCACTCACCCGGTCGTTAAACACAATTTGATTTATCGAATTTAAAACACCGTAAACAAAGTTGCCTGCACCCTCGGTATTCTTCGCAAACACCGAAAGAACGCCCCTCGTCCAATGCTGTGCTCTTTCACTTTCCTCACCGCTCTTGCCTAAAAAGTTATCGACAACTTCCGTATTCGACATATCGGAATTGTGATTTTCCGAAAAAAACACCGTTCCGTTAAGCTGGTCAAAATAAGTATCTTTTAATGTTCTCACTTCTTTAAGCGGATTTGTGAAACTGCCCATAACAACGGCCGCGATAAAGCACGTTATAACAATGCCGATATAATTCCGCTTAAAAGTTCCCCTTGCCTTTTTCTTTAAATCCCTTATCTTCCACATATTTATATACCCCCGTTTTTCGTCTTATATATTTCTTGCAGTATCCGCCACGCATTTTATGTGTGACAAATCAATGTCATTTGACAACGTACAATCCGCCCCCGGTATTGTACCTTTTTTTCCGACCGTATTTATAAGTTTTATTGTTTCCGATTTGATTTCATCAAGCGTGCCGCTGTATAAAATACCGTTTTTTCTGTTATCAAAGCCACCAAGCACGCAATTTGTGTTAAAGAAATCTCTACCCACATTTAAGTCCATATCTTCCACATAAACCGCCCAATTTACCGCCGCTGCTTTATAATTTTTCCATACTTCAACTCTGTTTTTGTCACCGCTCCAACCGCAGCAATGAAGTATATTATATTTACTGATACTGTTGGCATAATCAAGCACCTTTAAATCATACGGCTCTACAAATTCGTGATATTCCTCCGAAGTAAATCTAAACTTTTCCGCATTTTGTACGCAGTAATAAATACCGTCACAGCCTGCCTCCTGTATAAGGGCTTTCACAAGAGTTATTGCATCTTCAGCAATCACTTCACACGCATATTCAACTGCTAACTAATCTTATATATAATTATATCTCACAAAATATTACCTGTCAAACTTAAATAAATAAAAACAAATTCCGACCGCATCTGCGATAAACCAACCAATCGGAATTGACCACCAAATACCGACTACACCGATAACACGCGACAAAACATACGCAAGCACTACTCTTATTCCCAAAGAAATAACTGTAAGCACAACAGACATACTCGGTTTGTTTATAGCTCTGTAATATCCGTAAAGCATAAACAAAATACCTATGCCGATATAGCAAGCCCCCTCTATACGCAAATACTGTACGCCGATGTTTATAATCTCCGTGCTTTCGGCATTTACAAATATCATCATAAGCGGTTTTGCAAAAATAAACACAATCGCACTGATAAAAATACAGAACAGTACAACACTTTTGAGTGCTTTTTTAATTCCGTCTTTTATTCTGTCATACTTGCCCGCGCCGAAATTTTGTGCGATAAAAGTCGAAAACGCATTTCCGAAATCCTGTACAGGCATATATGCAATGGTGTCGATTTTCACAGAAACGGCAAAAGCCGCCATAATTTGTGTACCGAAACTGTTTACAATCCCCTGTACCATAAGTATGCCGAAATTCATTACAGACTGTTGCAGACACGTCATTCCCGACAGTATTGCTATGTCGTATGCCGTACGTTTTACAAACTTTGTATCTTCATATTTTAATCGAAGTTCGGGATAACGAATGTACACATATATCATAAGTCCGATACCCGAAATATACTGCGATATTACAGTTGCAATCGCCGCACCGCGTATGCCTTGCTTTAATACCAAAACAAAGTACAAATCAAGACCGATATTAAGTATCACAGATACGCACAAAAACACAAGCGGAATTACGGAATTGCCTATTCCTCGCAGAAGATTAGAAAAATAGTTGTATAGGAATGTCGCGAAAATGCCTACAAATATCCACCTCAAATATTCGCTCATTATACCTTGAATGTCATACGGCACTTGAAGTATTTTCATAATCCGGCCGCAAAGGTAAAATGACGCAAACGTCAGTATGAGTGAAAATATTCCTATCATAACAAACGAAAAAAACATTCCGTTTTTCAGTCGTTTTATATTTTTTTCGCCGAATGTTATTGAAAAAAATGCACTGCTGCCAAGACACAATCCCAAAATCACCGATGTTAAAAATGTCATCAGTGAATATGACGAACCGACCGCCGCCAAAGCATTGTCGCCTATGTATTTTCCTACTACCCATGTATCGACTAAGTTGTAAAACTGCTGCATTACGTTACCGAGCATAAGCGGTATTGCAAACGCCCAAAGTTTTTTATTTATGTTTCCTACCGTCAAATCTTGTTTTGATTTCACAATTCAAAACTCCTTCTAAAATTGTAAAAGGCTGTACACAAATACAGCCTTTACACATTATGCGTTTTTGTCATATAAAAATTCAATTTTCTTGCCTTGTTTGCGTTGTTCCACGCAGTCGTCAACAGCCGTTCACCCGATGAACCTCACGCACCGATAGCGTCCGATAAACCTTGCATAACGTTATTTAAATTTTCGTTTCTTTCTCCTTAATACTTTATAAACAGTCAATAATACTATTATAAGTAATGTTAAATATTTTGTCAAGAAAAATAAGATTGTTGGTGATGGTTTAATCTCATAAATTACACCGATTTTTCATATATATGCTATACAGAAAGGTCGGTGGGAGAATGAAAGATTATATCGAAAAACGGGCTGTCGAATTGGCACAGTATATTGTAGACAATAACGCCACAGTCCGCAAAACTGCAAAAATTTTCAATATCAGTAAATCTACCGTGCACACCGTAGTATCTATTCGTGTCGGTTATGTTGGGTGATGGATTATGAGGTGAATTGAATACAAAAACGAGGACCTGAAATGAACCGACCCCCAAAAGTTAGACCAAAAATCTAACTATTGGGAGGTCGGTTTTTTCATGGCA